>CERI01117558.1_pt1 | contig 12264 bp, 22 predicted proteins | sample 350261 | NCBI WGS metagenome assembly CERI01 (sample SAMEA2620979, study PRJEB7988) | marine metagenome | isolation source: saline water (ENVO:00002010), including
TGATAGTAGTAGTGTTGTTAGGTTTAGGTGGAGTAGGAATGTATTCTTTAGTAGAATTTTTAAAATTAAGACAAAAGAAAAAATATTTTAAATTTGGAAGAGAAAAAAAAAGAAAATTAAACTTTTTTCAAAAAAAGTTTTTAAAAATAGCTCTAGGAGAATATTCAACAGCAATTAAAAGAAAACCATCTAGAAAACAAAGAAAAATAATATACGGAGTTGTAAAAAAAATTGCACGTGGTAAAAATCTTACATCAGGAGATATATTTAAATTGAGAAATTTGAATAGTATGATTAATGTACAAAATTTAATCAAAGCACATTTTAAAAATATGAAAAAAAGAATAATTTAAATATTAACTATTAACATGACAACAAATATCAATTGGAAAAATTGGTTATTAATATTTGTAATTATATATTCTTTATTATTTTTTAAAGAAAGTATGACTAATACTAAGGATTTTAATACTAAATATGCTGGGAGATTTGAAGTATATTTAGATGGAAAATTCGTACATAAAAAACCAAAAGAAAATGAATATAATATTAAATTATTAAAACAAATTGAAGAAGAAGGATTTGACGTATATAAAAATATAATAAAAAATTCTTATAAAATTGATTATAATCATGCAATAAGAGGATTTAATGTTAAAAGTGATAGTAGTTATAGTAGTGTGTATGTTGATGGATATAGGTTAGATAAAGTGAATAAAGAAACCGATAAAGATATTTTATTAAAGATCAAAAAATCAGTCAAAGAATTATTAAAAGATTTAGATGATAATAAAGAAGTTTTAACAGGAGATTGGGGATTACATAATTTAATATACAGTACCGAGGATAATAAAATTTATAATGTAGATATTGAAGGATTTTTTACTTACAAAAAAAAAAATAAATTTATAAAAAGATGGATGAAAAAATTAGATAAAATATTAAAAATTAAATAAAATGTTTACATACATTATAATGGAAAGACAAGTTACAAAAACTCCTTTAAATAGTACTTTTTTAAAAATATTTGAAAAAATTAAAGATTTTTTACAATTTCTAAATAAGTATAATCCGGCAAGTATAATTGTAAACAAAATGACAAAACAAGAATTTACAGATGAAGAAGAATATAAAAAATATTTAAAAGAGAATCCTATTATTAGTTTATTCGCTATTATTATTACAATTTATGCTGTTTATCTATCATGGAATTGTACAAAAAAAAATAAACCTTTAGAAAGAGCTCTATGGTTCATTTTTTCTTTTATATTTTCAGGAATTTATTTAATATACTATTTCTTTGCTTATTATTTAAAAGGTAAAAAATGTTAATTAGTAAAAATTAAAATATTTCTTTTAATCATAAAGATGTTTATGAATCAGTTAGTTGCAAATTGGCAAAAAGCCAGAGAACAAGTTTTAGGAAAAGAAGAGTTTGTTTCTGAAGAAATGCAAACGACTTTTTTTCAAACTATTGAAGTATATTATTGGTTCTTCATGCAGTCAATACCTCTTTTAATTATACAAACTCTCTTATTAGCACCAGCTGTTTATTTGGTATTAAATTCAACACATTACTTAGGTAAACATTATGCTGAAAGAGCTCTATGGATAACAATAGTAGTTATGTTAAGTTTCTTTATGCCGGGGGTGTATTATGTATATTATTTAATCAGATACGCATTAGGAAGAAGACCTGTAAGAGGTTCAGATGATTTAATCCCAGAACCTAAATTTTCAGGTAAACCTTTTATTGAACAACTTGAAAAAGTTTAAAATAAAAATATTGTTATATAATATAATGTACTTTACTTTATTTTACAAACATATTTTTAAAAAAGAAAAATTCATTGATGATGAAATCAGAGAGGATAAAGAATTTTTAAAGATTGAAAATAATATACTATATAATATAATTGCTATAATCTTAGATCTTATAATGTTTTATTATGTATTAAGTATAAGTTTATCATGTATGGAAAACGTTAATACCAATACACAAGTAAATACAATATTTTGGCGTACTTTTTTTGCTCCTTTTTATTTACTATATTATTTCTTTGCACACTATTTGAGAGGTAAAAAATGTTAAACATTTAAATTAAATTTCTTTTTAGTCCCTCCATCATATTCATATGCAAATCCTTGACGTACCATTAATTTGTTAATATTAACTCCAGATTTATGAATCGTTATTAATAATCTACCATATTTATCAAATTTGTCACATTTAATTGTTACTAATTTGTTCAATATTAATTCCCTTAGTTTATCCCTAGCCATAACAGCTGCTTGGTATTCTCCTTGACAATTAGTTTTTATTTCTGGAGTATCTATGCCTGTAAGGCGACACTTCCATCGATATAACTTCGAACCAAAATAAAAAACAGCATGTACCGTGTCTCCGTCATAAACTTTTACTATTTTAGCTCGTCTAGATGTTCCTTTAAGACTAAACAAAGGAGTTTTCATATCAGCATTTCTAAAACAACATAATGAAATTAAACAACTCATTATTATTTATTAAAAACCCATTTTTTTATGTACGTCACTATTAATGGAATACTATAGCGCTGCCGTCGGGGCATTCGCTTTATATGGATACGTGAAAACAGCTGTAAAAGGATACCAAGTCGTATCAACTACTGCTGCTGCTGCCAAGTATACATATAGCTGGTATAAATGGTCTAAAGGTCAGAATCCTCCTAAAAAAAACGTAATAATATTAGAAGAAACTAACGATGATGAATATACGATTATTGACAAGGGATAAAATGTACGTCACTAATAATGTTTGCTGAATATAATTATGATGAATTTCCATACGTTAGAGTAAAATTTAATAAAACCATAGAAAACAGTGAAGATTTTGACAAATTCCTAACTGGATGGATAGAATTGTACAATCAAAAACAAAAATTTATATTTATTTTTGATACTACAAATGTAGGGTTTGTTAATCCAATTTATTGTTTTAAAATGGCTATGTTCATACATAATCTTAAACAAAGAGAAATACAATATCTTCAAAAAAGTTATATAATAGTATCTAGTGAAATTGTTGAAAAATTATTAGAATTAATATTCTTTTTACAAAAACCAGTTGCTCCTGTACAATTAATAAAAAGTTAGCCAGAGAAGTCTAAAGATTCTCCAACTATACCGGGTATTTCTTTTTTAACCCCATCCACCTTAGATTTTACTTTTTGTTCTACCTTTTTAAAAGTATCACCTGCTAAATCATGTGAAAAGAAAGGAGTACCTAATTTTTGTCTTGAATAATTTCTAATAAAATCCATAGTATCTTCTATTTTTTTTTTAAACTTTTTTTCTATCTTTTGTTCTACTTTTTTTTCTATTGTACTGATCCATGTATTAATATTTTTTTTTATAAAATTAACAAACATAATCAATCCTAGAGAAAATAAGATATTGAATAGTAAACTAATGAAACTTATAGTATGATGGTTTTTTTTAGTGTCTATCATTATAACTTAACAATATTTTATTATTTTTTAAAAAATCTTTAAATAAATTTCCATTATGTTTATCTAGGATGATTCCTATAAGGAATATAATAAGTAATGTTTTCATTAAACACTTCATTGATAATAGTTAATATTAAATTTAAACAAAAATTCTTTTTCTTATATTTATAAACTTAACAGGGTATTTTCCTTTATATTTTCTAACTATAATTACCATAATAGTTATAAATAGTATAACTTTTAATAACATTTCCATTATTAGTAATAAACATTTTTTAAATGTTTTAATAAAACTTTTTTTTAACACTGGTGGGAGTCGAACCACACTACCCTCTGGGTATGGACCAGATACTCTACCGTTGAGCTACAGTGTTAAGAAAAAGTTTGTTTTAATTTAATTTTTATTTCTACTTCTAGTAAGCCTATAGTTAATTCTAAATTCGTTAGTTTCGTAAACGTGCTTATACAGCCTTTCAGCTTTATCAGAAGCTGGTTCTTCTGCTAACTTTTCATCTTGCATAAAAAAATCAGTAATCTTTTCAGGTATACTTTTCTTTTTAACAGGAATCTTTGTTCTACTAGTTTTAAGTTGTATTTTACCATCAGGCATATTACAAACATCTAACTTATGTGTTTTCATATGTTCAATATTCTTTTTTTGGAGTTCTTTTTTCTTTTTTTTTAAAACCTTTAAATGAGCTTCTACTTCCTTAATCTGATTAGCGATAGAATCCCATTCTTTAATTTCTATTTTAAAATCACCATGAGGATCATTTGGATCAGACATTTGTACATCTTGTGTAATTTCAGTCATTATAAAATTTATAAGATTATTTCTTTATACTATTTAATTTTTAATTATGTAGTATAAAATTAATAATTATATGTCTTTATATTACTTATTGGTTACATGCTTGGTCACATCCGTAAACTCCCCCTGCAGTTGTATAACAATCTAATGGTTTTCTTGTCAAATCTGGAGTGATTGTACTGTTCAACCATGGACTTACAACATTCATTGGGTTTGGAATATTATTTCTTAAATCGTGACTACTATTTCTAAGGGAACTAAGAATAGTATCAGTTCCGATTCTTTGTGTTGCGCTCAAAAAATCTTGATTGGCAAGAGCTGCTTGTGCATCTGCTTGTCCCCAAGTATCATCTTGACCTTGTGGTTTTGGTAAAAGACTTGATGCTACAAAAGTTGGTGCATTTTGAGAACATGGAAGAACATTATCTCCTCTTTCACTTCCAAAACTTACTGAAACACCATCATCATAAGGAGGGTTACCTGAAGAACCTCCACTAGCGATATTTAATTCTTCTTGAGTTGGGGTAGAATTATTAAGTGCGTCATTATACATTTGTGTGTTAGTTTGGACATCACCAAATGCTTCTAATTGATCTGTACATTTAAGTGCAAATACTCCTGCCATACCAAGAGCTGCTACACCTAAAACACAAGCTGCGATTGAACCTTTATTACTTTTGCTCATAATAATTATTACAAATATAAAAAAATTAAAAAAATAACATATAAATAAATAATTAATTATATTTTCTAATCTTAAAAGTTTTATCTAATTTTTTCTTTTTTCTAAACCCAGCAATTTGTTGAACTTCCCAATTTAATCTTAAATTATTATCACATACTTCAACATTACTACATTTTAAAATAACCACAACTTCCTTGCATTTTTGTAGTTTTTCTTTATCCATATGTTTTCCCTTTTTATCATAAATTTCAACTTCTTCTGTTATAGGAAATTTAGCTACCATCATAGGATCTTCTCCTAAGACTTTGCTAGGAAGAATAGAAGTTCTAAATATATGTTTTTTTATGTATATGTAAGAATGATTAGGTGTATTTAATTCAGAATCCTTATAAATATTACAAATATCTGTTTCTATTTGATTGATCATTTTATAGAATTCTTTACATCCTTTATTATTTTTACTATTTTTAAATCTCAATAAAATATCATTTTCATCTAATTGTGTTTTTTCCATAATACAACTTTGAACGTAAAGATTATTTTCTTCATTGAAAACTTGAGCGTAATATTTATTGTTACTTTTCAAAAAAGTATCTATACTAATAGGTGGTAATTCTTCATTAGGGCAAACAATGTTCATATATTAAATAGTATGAATTTTGTTTATTCTAAAAAACGCAATTATTCATCTCTGAATGCAAATCCCTTGACTTTCATAGGTTCTTCATTATTTTCAGATAGTAGTAATTGTTTTATAGTCCAATCTATTCCCATAACATTTGGATCTCTTCCTATCCAAACACCATCTAATTTTATTAGAAAAGACGCATTCATCCTATTAGAAACTTCTTGAAAATTAATACTTTCTTTATTTTTATCAAAAGTGTCAATAATAGGTTCTCCATTTTTATAAAGAATTTTCATTTGAAATAGGTCACTATATTTTTCATTAGTAGAAGGCCTTAGTCCTTTATAAAATTTATTTATATTAGGATTTATCTCTTCTATTTCTTTTTTAATAAAGTCTTCTATTTCTTTTATTTTTTTATGAAAAATTTTCATTTTTTTTATATTTTTTTCACTTCCTATATCTCTGAAACTAGAAGTTAGAGAACCTGTAAAAGGAGTTCCATCTTGAGATTTTCTTTCTTGTGGTGCAAAAGGGATATACATTACTGGTGTTTGTATACATAAATTCGAAAAATCATCATTACCTGAAATAGGATAGTAAAATGGTATTCTTTTTTCTGTAGCTGAACCTTTTTTAATTTTTTCTGTATTAATATTTTTAGGAAACAAAACTTCTTTTATAGACATTATAAATATTGTATATTCAATTTCTTAAATCAGTTAATACTTCTTTTGCGTGAAAATAAAATGAAGTGCATCTTGAATTAGACCAAATACCACTTGTTTCCATAAGTATTTTTATTCTACACTTATCTTTTAATTCTCCATAACTTATAACTTCTTTATGAGCATTAAAAAATACTGTAGAAAAATTACTGTATCTTGAAGGTATTTTAATTTTAAAAGTCTCTCCAGATAAATCATGAGAAAATAAAGGAGTACCTAAATTTTGTCTTGAATAATTTGCAATAAATTCAATAATATCTTCTAATTTTTGTTTAAACTTTTTTTTATTTCCAAAATATACTTCAATAAAGTATTTATTTTCTTCTTTAACTATTTGTTTAAATATAAGAGTAGGAGTAGTTAAAGATAAAGATTTATTATCATCCCCTAATAATAAAAAATGTTGACCTAATGATTTATCAGAAGTTTGAACTATTCTCATTATTGATACATTCCTTTAAATATATTATTATTATGAAACGCAATATTATATTCTAAACTTCTTGAACCTTTAGAACTTTTATTAATAGGTCTTTTTAAAGGTACTGGTAAAGTTGAAGCATCTTTATAATACAATAAATATTGATCAATCCCTGAAATAATTTCTTTTACTGATTGTTGTATAACTGATTGGTTTAACCTTGTTAATCTTTCCTTTAGAGATATATTAACTCCTCCTCTTTTTGCTATCCTGTTAGGATTTGAAGGATGTGGAAGAGAACCAGACATTGCGTATTCGTAAGTATTTTGCATAATTAATACAATTTTATCCGTTGATTGTTTAGAAACTGTTATTCCTTTAATTCTTTTAACTTCTTCAATAATTCTTCTATGTATATAATTGATGTTTTTTTCAGAAAAAAAGAAATTACCAAGTGTTTCTTCCCATCTCATTTTTTTTTTGTAATGTTCTCTATAAGGATTTTTTTTATCACTTTTAATTTCCCAATTAGTGTTCCTCCATTCAGTAGCTGGAGCATGTATTCCTTCAGAATAATTTTTACCAAATAAACTTTGAAAAGATTGTAAATCATTTACAAAACCATCTGGTTCTCCTTTTTTCTCCTGTTCGAAATCATTTTTTGACATATTAAAATTTGAATAATGATTATAATTACTGCTCATTACTTAATATATATAAAATAAATTAAAACTATTTAAACTTATTATTCCATAATATTTTATGAATACACATAAAATATTACTCAAAGAATCAATGAGTGATAAAAGAACAAACTTTTACAAAGTACATGAAAACAGAGAAAAAGAAATATTGGAATATTATAAAACTTTGCCTGACATTAAAAAAAAAATAAAAAAATTAGAACAACAATATGTTAAAAAAAACTCGTTAAGTTTAAGAAATGAAATTGATAAATTAAAACAAGAAGTAGAAGATATTGAATCAAACAAATCTCTTAATGATTATCACTTAAAATTATCTATTTATTTAGAAAAGTATTTAAATGTTAGTCAAAATAAAAAAATAAAAAAAATTAAAAAAGGAATGAGTAATTACGTAACAAGCGAAGGTACAATAGACAAAAATGAAATTCTACAAAGATTTCATTGTAGTATATCAGACAGTATTTATGTAAAAAATATTAGAGAAACACATATAAAAGATATATTAACTTGTATAGAATGTGAAGGAAAAATGGTCGTAGATGAAAAAAAAGGTTCAGCTATATGTACTGAATGTGGATTTTCTAAAAGATATCAAGATGATTCTCAGCTTAATAATTGGTCAGATGAAGCAGGACCTGTAAATCAATTTGCATATAAAAGAATTAACCACTTTGGAGATTGGTTAGCACGTTTACAAGCAAAAGAAAGTACTATTGTACCTCAGGATGTTATTGACAAATTACTTTTAGAATTAAATAAAGCAAGGATTACAGATACTTCCCAGATTACACATAATCTTATTAAAAGACTTCTTAAAAAATTAAGACTTAATAAATATTATGATAATATAACAAATATTATAACAAATATATGTGGTAAAAAAGCACCTAAAATGTCAAGAGAATTAGAAGAAAAATTAAAGATTATGTTCCATAAAATACAAAGACCTTTTGAAAAGTATAAACTCCCAGGAAGAACTAATTTTTTATCATATAGTTTTGTTCTACATAAAATGTGTCAATTAATAGGAGAAAAAGACCCTAGTGTTCTTGAATTTTTACAATGGTTTCCTTTATTAAAATCTCGTGAAAAATTATTTTTACAAGATAAAGTATGGAAAAAAATTTGTGAAGAATTAGCTTGGCGTTATTACCCTTCTATTTAAGAGCTTGTTTAATTATTACATTTTCTATAGCACTCTCAGCAGCTCTACTAGTTTTATCTAAGAAACTCCCTTTATTAAAAGTTGGACTATAATATGCAATATAATAACATATTAAACAACATATACCTGATATTACTAATTTAATATTAGTTAAAAAACATTTGATTTTCATAAAGTTATCCATTTTTTTTTTCCTACATTCTTTTTCTATTTGAATTATTATATCTATTGTATAATTTATTAAATATAAAAACATCATCCAATAAACTGCAGTAGATATATATCTTATCATTTAATATAAATAAATATAAAAAAAAGAATACTAATTAAATTATAATGAGTAACCAAAAACATTTCGACCCTTTAGATAATCTTTCAGAAGAAGAATTACAAGAAGCTTATAAAAAAGCAGATATAAAACTTATAGAAGAAATGGATCATAGATCAGAAGTAAATCTAGCAACTACTGAAACACAAGTTCCTAACCAAACCCATGTAGTTATTAGTTTCGTAGGTAAAGACTGTCGTCAACGAGCACATTTTTTAAACAAAGAAAATGATTCATTAGGTATGAAAATTTATGGAGCTTTCCCTAATAAAGAAGATGCTGCTCGTCATGCAGAAATATTAGCAAAACAAGAAGAAAACAAACCTTTCGATATTTATGTGTGTGAAATGTATAATTGGTGTTTGATTCCTCCTAATCCAGAATTGATTACAGATCAAGTTTATCAAGAAAAGAAACTTAATGAAATTATTACTGGATACAAACAAAGTCGTCACAGAGCAAAAGAAGTTTTCGATATGAGAAAACTAAAATTAATGAAAAACCCAGATGTCAATAAAACTGAAGAAGCAAAAGCAGTAAAGGATGAAGTTAAACCTTCTATGGAGCCAGTAGAAAAATTACCAGCTTTTTCAGTAAAAGATGTAACTGCATCTCCATCAGAATTAATGGATGATATGGAAAAAGGTAATCCTAAAGAATAATTTATTTTATCTTTTTAATAGTGATAGCGTTCTTTTGTTTTATCCCAAATCTTTGATTTTTTTCTTCTTTATCGTGTCTTTTGTTATAATTCTTTTTACTCCATTTCCATAACTTTTTACCACCTACTTTAAATTTCTTAATAGGGTATTTTGCTTTGTACCAATACACTACATCTTCTATTTTATTACTTTTACTAGAATTGTCAAGAACAAGACATTCGTAATTTTCAGTACATGCAGTCATAGCCGTTTGAAAGCTGCCAAATGTAGGGAAAATTCCGAAAAAACTTTTATACAATTTTTCTCTGTTTTGAATAACAGGTTCCCTTAAAACAAAAACATAATCACAATTAGCTCTTAAATCTGGAGGAAGATCCATACAATATTGCATTGTTAACAAAAATAGTATTTTCCAATGTCTTCCATTCATAAATATTCCTCTTACGTCTTTACTTCTCATATTCTTTTTATCGTACATACAATCATCCAGAAGAATAAAACATGATTTATCTCCTTTCTGTTCTTTATTTTTTATTGCTTTTCGTTGTCCCTGTATTAAATTATGAATAACATCGGCATTGTAATCATCATAAATAAAAATGTCTGGTACATATTTACCGTAAAATTCACACGATTCTTCTGTACCTGACATAACAACCCCCATAGGAGTATCCCTACAGTGATACAGTATATCTGCTATTAAGCAAGTTTTCCCAGTTCCTCTTTTTCCTATAATAACACATGTTGGAGGCCCCCCTTTAGATTTCCTTTTATCATTCAACCACGAAGGTTTAAATTTTTTCAATTTAAGATTCAGTGACATTAATTGTATTCAATAACTTTTTTTCTTCCTTATTCCGCGACCATACTTTCAAAAGGTTCTTGTAAAAGACCAAATTTATTTTTTTGAGAATTTTTATATTCATTAGTAAAATAATAACCAATAAAACCTGAAACTATACCTGGTAAAATAACAGTAATTGCCATTTCACTTCTTGTAAAATCTTCTTTATCATTACATTGTTCTTGGAAAACTTTACTACCTACCGAGATTACTATAAATAAAATAAACCCAATGATAATAGGAGCTTCTTTGTACTCTAACATTACGTATGACGTACACTTTAATTGTCTTTAAAAAAACGAAATTATAAAAATTCAAAATTTTCTTTCCTAGATTTTTCTTCAGTATTATTTTGTGGAACATTTGAATATTGAGGTAAATTTGTTCTTCTTCTGTATGACGTATCTTCATTTTTAATACCAAAATTATTTTTAAGAGGATTATCAAAATCTTCATTAGGTTCATTATTAATTTGAGAATCAGGATTTATAGCCGTTAATAATCTTTGTTCATGTTTTGGTTCAGGATTTAAAGATATATCTTTTTCTTCATCATCACCTGCTTCATCATTACTTTCATCATCATCATCATCACCTGCTTCATCACCTACTTCATCGCCTACTTCATCACCTGCTTCATCACCTGCTTCATCACCTACTTCATCACCTACTTCATCACCTGCTTCATCACCTACTTCATCTCCTTCGTCATCTCCTTCGTCATCTCCTTCTTCGTCATTTTCATCCCCACTAGGTGTATAACTTTCACCTCCATCACTTCCTGATTCCTCACTTCCTGATTCCTCACTTCCTGATTCCTCACTTCCTGATTCTTCACTGGAATTTTCAGGATTTAATGTTTCTTGTAATACTTTGTCTACTGGAATTATATTAGACAACGTAGTTTTAATAAGTTGGTCTATTTCTTCTATTCTCATTTTTCTTTTGTTTTCATTTTTACCAAATGAACTACTTTTTTGATAATAATGAGGTTCATAATAAAAATATCTTGCACAGTCTGTATAAATTTTATGAATGAAAATATTAGTTGTAGGTATTTTAACTTTGATATTACTGTTTTTCCCTCGAAGTTTTACAGATGCTAAAATTTTAACATTACTTATAAAAACAGCAGTTAGAAGTTCCATCAAGAACGGACATTCTTCTTTTATTCTATTAGTTTCGTTAGATAATAAGGTTTCATTCCATTTAGGAATTTCTTTACAAAATATTTGAAAATTTCTTAAAACTGAAACTTTTCTAGGGTCTTTTGAACGTGTTTGTTCAAGAGCATCTTTATACATAGATTGAAATCCTTCATCTATTAAAGGATTTAGATAATAACATAATTGATATGTATACTCATCCCTTGCTGCTACTAATACGTTGGTGTTAAGATTTTTATCCATATAATTATATTAAATCATTAAATTATTAATTTTTTTTCGCAATAAAAATATTGTATATAAATAGAATGAGTAAATGTACTTTGAAAAAAGATAAACTAATAAAATGGAAAATAAGTAGAGATGATTGGTCTAAACTTTATAAATTTCTTTATGATGACCAAGAATGGGCAGGAGATATTATATTTGGTTACACAAAATGTAATAAAAAGGGTAAAAATTGTAGTAAAACAGGAAATGTAGAAAACTCTTCAGGTGGTGGTAAAGATTCAGTAAAAGCTCCAGATACTCTTGTTAATTTTCATACACATCCAGTATCTTGTTATTTAGGAGAAAAAACTATTTTAGGTTGGCCAAGTGGTGAAGACATGAGAGAATCAGTTCATTTTGGA
>CERI01027079.1_pt1 | contig 12258 bp, 11 predicted proteins | sample 350261 | NCBI WGS metagenome assembly CERI01 (sample SAMEA2620979, study PRJEB7988) | marine metagenome | isolation source: saline water (ENVO:00002010), including
AATTCAACCAAAATTTAAAAACAAATAATCCTAATTTTTTAATTACACATCCTTAAAAACATCAAATCAACAGATAAAGAATTAATATCAATTACAAGTTATTAATTACTAGGAAGGGTAAAATCAATTTAAAAGATAGCAATCATTACGCTAGTACAAATTGTTATAAAGGAAGTAAAATTACCAAACAATGTAGAATAGTAGGGGAGGGGATTTCCTACTGATAATAAATTACAATCTGGTTATTTTGCTAAAAGTAGTAGATCAAACAATTACAACTGACAAGGAAATTGACAAATCAGATTAGGCGCATCAATTTATATAAAGTGATTTAAGTGGAATAAGTAAGATAGATGGTGATAATGTTAATGAAAATAAAAGCAATAAATTAGATTATTGATACCAAGAGAAATGTAGAATATTTATTCAAGATGAGAATAAAAACTATAGTTTTAACGAACAAACAGCTTTGACTTTACTTTAGACTAAATTTGCTTCTCATGGAGATATGCAAACTAATATAACAAGTAGATAATTAGGTAAAAATTAAACCTTTTTCCCAAACTCAGATTTTAATTGACCGCATGCAGCCATAACATCTTGCCCCTTAGTTTTGCGAATTGTAACTTTAATTCCAGATTTTTTAATAATATTACCAAATTTCATGATTTTATTACGACTTGACGGAGTATAAATTGAATTTTTCCAAGGATTAAAAGGAATAATATTAATTAAAACTGGTAATTTATATTTTTTAACTAATTTTACCAAATTTTGTGCTTGTTCTTCTGAATCATTTATGTCAGCAAGCATGACATATTCAAAAGTAATTCTGGCAGCTGGATTGTGCTTAATGTAATAAACACAACTCTCAATTAGTTCCTTAATATTATATTTGTTATTAAGGGGCATAATATTGCTTCGTGTCTTATCATCAGTAGCATGTAATGAAATTGCTAAAACAGTTTTAATATCGTGCGAAAAATCTTTAATTTGTGGCACAATACCTGAAGTAGAAATGGTAATTTTTCTTTTAGATAAATTTAAACCGTCATTAGCATTAAGAATTTCAACTGATTTTCTAACATTTTCATAATTAAAAAAGGGTTCACCCATGCCCATGTAAACAATTGAGGTAATATTTCGAGATTGTTCATTGTCATTAATAGGCCAATCATCAAGAAGATCTTTAGATAATAAATATTGGCCAGTAATCTCGCCAATTGTAAGATTGCGGGTAAATTTTTGTGTGCCAGTATGGCAAAATTTGCAAGTTAAAATGCAGCCAACTTGGGAAGAGATACATAAAGTGCCACGATTATTTTCAGGAATAAAAACCATTTCAATCTCACGATTGTCATATAATTTTACTAACCATTTACGAGTACCGTCTTTAGATAAATTATCAGAAGATATTTTTAAGCGTGAAATATCGTAAGACTCATCTAACTTTTTCCTAACATCTTTAGAAATGTTAGACATTTGTTCAAAATAATTAACTCCTTTGACATAAAGCCAATTCCAAATTTGTCCTGCTCTAAATTTTTTTTCTCCAAATCTAATAATTTCCTCCTCTAACTGCTTATAAGTTAGATCCATTAACCAAATTTTACCATTTTCTAGTATCATAATGTATCTATAATCTTAAAAATTATACTATTGGTAAGCAATTTACCTTTTTGTGTTATTTTAATCTGATTTTTGTCACAAAGCAACATATTTTGATCTATCAAGGTTTGTAATTTATTAATTTCTATCAAATCTGATATATTTTTCCCAAAATTAAATAAAAAATCTGCATTTCTTAGACCATTTTTTAATCTTAAGCCCATCAATAAAAATTCTTCAAAATATTCTTCTTTATTGATTTTATCTTGTTTTTGTATTCCTGCTCCTTTTTTTTCAACTTTTTCTAACCATTTTTCTGGCAAGGATATCATTTGGATAGAATTTCTTACCCCGTCAATATTAATCCTACTATGAGCTCCCGCCCCAATACCTAGATACTCTTTTGATTTCCAGTAAGCTAAATTATGTAATGATTCATAGTTTTTTTTTGCATAATTTGAAATTTCATAATTAATATAGTTATTTTTAGACATAATTTCATATGTTTTTTCATAAAATTTGGCAGATAAAGCATCTTTTGGCATTTTAAAATTGCCATCTCGATATTGCTGATAAAATTTAGTACCTTTTTCAATTGTTAATTGATATAGGGATAAATGTTTAGTTTGAAAATCCAAGGCTTTTTGTAATTCATCCTGCCAATTTTTAAGTTTTTGCTGTGGCAAAGAATAAATTAAATCAAAAGAAAAATTATCAAAAATTTTGCCTGTGGTTTTTATTACTTCCAACGCCTCTTTTGCACTGTGATTTCTTCCTAAAAATTTTAAATCAGGATCGTTTAATGATTGAATACCAAGAGAGATACGATTAATAGCAATATTCTTAAAATCTTGAAATTTTTCTGCCTCAAAAGAAGTTGGGTTAGCCTCCAATGTAATTTCGCAAACATCGTCTATTTGCCACAAATTGCTAATTTTATCAATTATTTGTTCTAAAAAATAAGGAGACATTAAAGATGGAGTGCCGCCACCAAAAAAAATTGTTTTAATACTTCTTTTGCCAATTTTTTGGGCAAAAAACTCTATCTCCTTGAAATAAGCATTTAAAAAAATCTTCTCCTCAATATTATTTTTAGTATGAGAATTAAAATCACAATATGGGCATTTAGATAAGCAAAATGGATAATGGATGTATAAATGTAGGTCTGTCATTATTAATTATAGAAATATTGTATAATTTTATTATTACAAAATATTTTATACCAAAATCAAAGACTTTGGGTATGAGTTTAAACAAAAATACTTCCCTTTTTATCTTTTTTTTGTTGTGTCACGATGACAATTGAAATTGTATTTATTGCAAAAACCACTCTTATTATAACAACTAAGTTATAAAAAAATTGCTTTATTATTTTATAAAGATAGATAATTTTTTATTTTGATGACATCAAAAAAGCCTCGATAAAACCATTTAAATTTCCATCTAAAACCTTCTGATAATTTTTAATTTCATATCCAGTTCGAAGATCTTTAACCATTTGATAAGGGTGCATAACGTAAGACCTAATTTGATGACCCCAACCATTATCAGACTTACCGCTATTTAATCGATCTTTTTCCTCCTGCTTTTTACGCATTTCAAGTTCAAAAAGACGAGATTTAAGCATTTTCATTGCTTCTACCCTATTTTTTAATTGCGATCGATCATTTTGGCATTGTACCACAATATTGGTTGGTAAATGGGTAATTCTAACTGCCGAATCTGTTTTATTAACATGCTGCCCACCAGCACCGCTTGCCCTATAAGTATCAATCCGCAAATCCTTATCATCAATTTCAATCTCAATTTTTTCATCAGCAACGGGATAAACCCAAACAGAGGAGAAGCTGGTTTGTCTCTTTCCAACGGAATTAAAAGGAGAAATTCGAACTAAGCGGTGAATTCCAGCTTCGGCACGGCACCAACCAAAGGCATTTTTGCCAGAAATTTTAATACAGGCTGACTTAATACCAGCTTCTTCACCTTCTAAATAGCTAACAATATTAGTTTTAAAATCATGTGTGTCTGCCCATCTAATATACATTCTTAGTAGCATATCAGAAAAATCTGCTGCATCATTACCGCCAACGCCAGTGTTAATTTCTAAAAAACAGTCGTTTGAGTCATTTTCACCAGAAAAAAGATACTCGATTTTTAATTTAGATAATTTTATTGATAATTCATTTAGACAGTTTGTTATCTCTTGCAATGAGTCTGAGTCATTTTCGGACTCGGCAATTTCTAACAATTCTTTGTTATCATCAAATTCTTGTTTTAATTCTTTAAAATCAGTAATTTTATCAGAAAGAATAGTTTTTTGCTGCATAATTTTATTAGCATCAGTATTATTCCAAAAATTTTCTCCTAAAGTAATTGTTTCTAGCTCTTTTAATTCTTTTTTTGCCTCTTTTACATCAAAGAAATTAATTATAATTTTAAAATATTCTTCAATTTCTTTAATTATACCAGTAGTTTCCATTAAAATTATTAATTTTTTTTTGACAACATTGCGGGTCTAAGTCTTAAATTTATCATAGGTTTTTGAAGTTTTAACTTAATTTCATTAGAGTTTTGCGTCACTAGATCTTTTGTGATTAAGAAAATACCATATTCAGCAAAAAAATTAGCAAAAACCCCTTTTAACTTACTATAAATTACTTTTTTGTTACTATTAAGATATATTTTATCCTCAATGGCAATATTCATATGATTACAGAGATTTTTAAAATCATCAATAGTACAAAAATGAATATTAGGTGTATTATGCCATTGGTGAGGAATAGATTTTCTAACTGGCATTCTACCTCCAAAAAAAAGCTGAAATCTATTTTCATAATGGGCAAAATTTGGAAAAGAGATAATAGCAAATTTAGCAATTCTAAGAATTTCTTCCATTAGGGATTTTGGATCCTTCATAGCTTGTAAAGTCTGACTTAAAATAGCATAATCAAAATGGTTATCAGGATAGTTTGACAAATCATTTTCACAATCGCCCTGGATTGCAGTAATGCCAAGGGAGATTGCTTTACAAACTAATTCTTGTGAAATTTCCAACCCTCTTACATCTGCTTTCCTTTCCTTTTTTAGATATTGTAAAAGCTGTCCATCGCCACAACCAAGATCAAGTACTCTTGAGTTTGGTTCAATAAGATTAGAAATTAGCTGGAAGTCAGAACGAATATTCATTATTTACTATCTTGTTGTAATTTATCGTATTTGGCATCAAATAAAAGTGACTTTAATTTAGAAGAAGGTGTTATGGTTTTTTTCATTTCATTAATAATGTTAATAAACATTTTTAAATGTTTATAATTAAAATTTTAAAGCACATTACCCGTAATTTTTTCTAAATCTTCTACATTAGAAGTGTTATTATACTTATATTTTGTAAAAAAGTTTATAAATGTAAAGTATCTTGAAATTTATTTTCTTATATCTGTTTATAAAATTACACAATTGATTATTATCAATTTTATTATTTTAAAACTTTTGAATTTCTTTTGATAATTTTGATATAATTGTTAATTTAAGTTACTTAAAAAACCTCTTATTATCTCTTCCATTAATTCATTTTTAACTAAAAATGAATCATGACCGTGTGAACTTTCAATATTAACATAACTAACTTCTAAGCCTGCAATATTTAATTTTTGAGATAGTGTTTGTAATTCTGATGCTGGAAAAAGCCAGTCATCAGAAAAGCTAATAAGACAAAATTTAACATCACTATTGGAAAAAATTTCAGTCAAACCTTTTCCATTATCTGCTTCTAAATCAAAATAATCCATCGCTTTTGACATAAAAAGATAGGAGTTTGGGTCAAAACGAGAAATAAAAGAACTGCCTTGATGATCTAAATAGCTTTCAATTTGAAAATCAATGTCAAATTGATAAGAAAGCTCTTTTTTCTCCTGTAGATTTCGACCAAATTTTCTTTGTAAAGATTCTTTTGACATGTAAGTAATGTGGGCTGCCATTCTAGCTACCGCCAAACCTTTTTGTGGAAAAGTTTTTTTAGTTAAGTAATTACCAGATTGCCAAGCAGAATCTGCTATTATGGCCTTACGACCTATTTCATTAAAGGCAATATTTTCAACATTATGCCGAAAAGAAGTAGCGAGGGGAATTACAGATTTTACCATCTTGGGATAAGAAGCTGCCCATTCTAAAACCTGAAAACCACCCATTGAGCCACCAATAACTGAAAATAATTTTTTAATTCCAAAGTGATCAATAAGTAACTTTTGAGCCTTAACCATATCTGAAATTGTAATGATAGGAAAATTAGAACCGTAGATTCGATTATCTTTACAATTAATATCTTTTGGACCAAAAGATCCCATGCAACCCCCAATAACATTTGAACAAATAACAAAATATGTGTCAGTATCAATAGCCCTGCCACTACCAACAACCTCATGCCACCAACCTTTTTTGGCTGTAACGGGATTATCTGATGCAACATACTGATCACCAGTAAAAGCATGACAAATTAAAATAGCATTTGATTTGTTAGCATTTAAGTTACCATAGGTTTGGTAAGCTATATTGAAATTTGAGATTTTTTTGCCACAATCCAGAGATAATTCACTATTTTTAGCGAGTTTTACAATATCTCCGATTTGATATTTTTTAAAATTTGGCCCAAATATTGAATCAACTAACATAAATAATTTCAAATTTTAAATTAATTAATAATAATCACTAGTTCAATTAAGCTCAGCTAATTATTGTAAATCAAGTTAATAGAATAATATATAGTTACAATATGGAAAAATAATAAAAGTTCTACCGAAATATTATAACAAAACTACAAAACATAATGAACAATAATTATTTAATAATATCCACTAGCAGTAATAATAAATCTATTACAAATCAAATTATTATAATTATTAGAAAAAATTATTCTCCCATATTCAAACTTATGCTATTTAAAGCAGTTATATTTGGAAAGAAGAGGTTTGTCAGAATAATGAATTTTTAATAAATAAAATCTAGTTAAAAATGAATTGATCTATCAAAAGCATTCAACACCGATTCATGCATCATTTCTGACTGCGTAGGGTGAGGAAAAATAGTTTGCATAAAATCAATTTCAGTTAATTCAGCCTGTTTACCTATAACATAACCTTGAATCATTTCAGTTGCTTCTGATCCAATAATATGAGCTCCTAGTAATTCACCAGTTTTTTCATCAAAAATAGTTTTGATCATACCATCAGTTTCACCCATAGCAATGGCTTTACCATTTGCAAGATAAGGGAAGCGGCCAATTTTAACTTTAAGATTTTTCTCTAATGCTTTTTTTTCTGTTAAGCCAACTGAAGCAATTTGTGGGTAGGAATAGGTGCAGCCTGGTATATTTTCTACATTAATAGTGTGAATATCTTTTAATTTATATTTACCAAGATCAGAAGCAATTTTTTCAGCCGCAATTACACCTTCGTGAGATGCCTTGTGAGCCAGCCATGGTGCAGAAGTTACATCACCAATGGCATAAATGGTTTTTTCATTTGTTTCAAGATATTTATCAGTTTTAATGAATAATTTTTCTGATTTAATTGCAGTTTTTTCTAATCCAATATTTTCAGTATTTGGTAAAATACCAACAGCTAGAATTGCTTTTTCAGCTTTAATTTCTTTAACTTCACCTTTAATTTCAACTTTGGCAGTGATGCTTTTATCTTTATTTTTAACAATTTCTTTTAAAGCTGCTTTAGTGTGAATTTTAATACCTTGCTTTTCAAATAATTTTTTAGCTGATTTAGAAATTTCTTCATCTTCAACAGGAAGAATGTTATCAGCCATTTCAATTATTGTTACATCTGCCCCCATATTTTTATAAAAGCTGGCAAATTCAACACCAATAGCACCAGAACCAACAATTACTAAAGATTTTGGCATTTCTTCTGGTGTCATAGCTTCACGATAAGTCCAGATATAATCCTTGTCAGCTTCAATTCCTGGAATTGTTCTAGCGCGAGCGCCAGTTGCTAAAATAATATTTTTAGCAGAAATATCTTCAATTTTTTTATTACGATCATTGCTATCATATAATGCAACTTTGCCTTTAGATTCAATTTTACCAAAATTGTCAAAGACCTGTATTTTATTCTTTTTTAGGAGAGCTTTAACGCCAGAATTTAATTGCTTAGAAACTGCTCTAGAGCGGGCAATAACTTTTTTAAAGTCAAATTTAATATTATCAGCAGAAAAGCCAAATTCCTCTAAATTGTGCAATAAGTGGTTAATCTCACTACTTCTAAGAAGAGCTTTTGTTGGAATACATCCCCAATTTAAGCAGATTCCACCAAGATGATTAGCCTCAATTAATGCCACATTTAAACCAAGCTGTGCTGCACGAATTGCCGCCACATAACCACCAGGACCACCGCCAATAACACAAATATCAAAATTTTTCATAAAATAATTTAAATTTAAGTTAATTTATAACTAAAATTATCTAGAAAAATACAAAATTCAATGATAAAAGAGTATAGAGATTATCTTTTTACACAAATTATGAAAATCATTACAATTTTACTTATTTCTTTTTTTTCTACTACTTCCTTGGCAAAGATACTTTCTTTTCTTGACTGGGGAAACATAAAGGACGCAAATTTTATTTGCTTAGGTCAAAAAGAATATGCTTTTACTAAGAAAGAACAAAAAAATTTTGATATTTTATGACAAGAAACCTTAAAATATTTAAAAGGATTTGCCCAAGCCCTTACTCATGGTAAAAATAGAAATTGTTTAAATTCTGACTTAGCAACTACTCAAACTCACCCCTTAAAACAAGAATTCATTATGAAAAATGACGATATGCAGATTCTTGTTAGACATATTTACTCTATAATAGAAAATCCAAAAAAATCAAAGAAATGTTTTAACCCCAAAAAAGATGATATTTATCCTGATTTAAATAATTATTTTTTTTCTATTAGCGATAAATATAAAATACCTGATTAGCTAAACCGAGATTCTTTAAAACAATATTATATTAATAAGAATAATAAACTAAGAAAACCAGGTATAGAATTTGCTAATAATTTTTATAATATAATTACTAGTAAAAATATTCATATGCCAGATGTTTTTTCTTTTGATATTGGCGCTAACTCTTTAAAAAAACTATGGCTTGCTATTGGTTGGACTCCAATGTATTCTTATGATGATAAGCGTTCTATGTTGGTAAGAAACACTGATTTTCCTGCTAATTACGCTTATGGTGAAGTTTTGGGGCCAGAAGGTTTGCTTCGTATTAAATCAATTAATGGTCAAAGGGTAGGGGCAGAAGTTGGTATGACAGTACAATTAGTAGGTAGTTTTTATCCTCCACACTTTTATAACCCGCAGGAAGTATATTATTCTATTAGCAAATCTAAATGTTTAGATGATATGAAAATTTAAAATTATTAAAAGAAGATAAAGAGCATCGTTATGTTCAATGGCAAAATACAGGAAATCATTCTCATTATTTTAAAGCAGTAAATTATAATTTGGACCCCTTGCTTTACATTGATCGTAATGCTATACACGCTTTTTAATTTAAAAGAAAATTGCGACAATAGTAAAAAATATGCTATGGTTAGTATTTGGGCTAGAAGTACAGCACATGATAAAAATAATGATAAGAGAGTTACCACTTTTTGTACTAATGATAAGGATGCTAATTTTGATAAATTTGCTTTGAATAAAGAAGGTTTATCTTTTAAATGTAAGCTTCGTAAGTGGCAATATTAGTTATTAACATTTTTATTTTTATCGTAGTTCTTTAATAAGAAACCTCTTTTTTTAAGGTTGTTTTTTTCTCTTGTATTTTCCTGTCTTGCTTTTTTGTCAAGCTGTTTATTTATAAAAAAATAAAATAATTCACTTTACTATTTGGTCTTAAATTTAGATAATTAATCTATAAAATTTAATATTGTTGATGCTAAGATGAATGGTGTTTTTTGTTCCTGTAGGATGATTTTTTGGTGTTTATCAACTCTTTTAATTTCAAATTAAATTATAAAATGTCTGTTAAGAATATTTCAGCAATAGATGCTTTTAAGGAGCTAGAAAAAAAAGATTCAATTTTAGTTGATGTTAGAACGCAGGAAGAAGTTAATTTTGTTGGCTTTCCTAATTTAGCAAAGATTAATAAAACTCCAATTTTTATTTCATGGAGGATGTTGCCCAATATGTCAGTTTATGAAAATTTTGAGTCAAACTTAGTCAATGAAATTAATAAAATAACAGATAGTAAGGAGTTTGATATAAATTTGTTCTTTTTATGTAGAAGTGGTGCTAGATCTATGGAATCGGCTCTTTTTATGTCTGATCTTGGTTATAATTGTTTTAATATTGAGAAAGGATTTGAAGGAGATTTAGACGCGGATGGTAAAAGATCTAATATTAATGGGTGGAAGTTTGATAAGAATCCTTGGAAACAAAAATAGATGATAGAAGGTAATAAAATAAATATAGATAAAAAAGAAGTTTTTCAAAAGAAATTGAAACTACAATTTCAAAATTATTTTGATTATGAAATTTATGATAGATGGGTTTCTAGAGTTAGTATTTTTTCTTTATCAAAGGAAGAGATTGTATTTTCTGTTTCATCAAAGTTTTTGAGAGATTGGATTATGCGTGAATATTTTAATATCATCAAAGATGCGGTTAAATCTGTTGATACAAATATTAAATTATTTTCTTTAATTTCAATAGATAATAAAAAACCTACTATATCCAAAGTTGAAGCCTCTTCTGGAAAAGTTGTTAATTTAACTAAATATGAAAATGTTTTTGCCTTTGGTACTGATTTAAATGAAAAATTTACCTTTGATAATTTAGTAGTTGGCGATTTTAATAAATTAGCCGTTGGTGCTGCACAAATGATAGCGTCAGATCAAAAACAATCTTTTAGCCTATCTGATATAAATCCATTATTTTTATATGGTTCTGTTGGTTTGGGAAAAACACATATAGGGCAATCTATTGCTTGGAAAATTAAGGAGGAGTCGAAAGATAAAAATGTAATTTATTTATCTGCTGAAAGATTCGTTCATCATTTTGTAAAATCTATTAGAGACAAAACTATAATGGATTTCAAAGAAAAGTTTAAAAATATAGATGTTCTAATTATTGATGATATACAATTTATCGCTAAAAAGCAGGGTACCCAAGAGGAAATGCTGCATGTCATTAATAATTTAATTGAGAACAAAAAAAAAGTTATATTAATTTGCGATCAATGTCCTGGTGATATTAATGATATTGGTGATAAATTTAGGTCTAGATTGTCTGCTGGTATGACAGTAGATTTAAAGTCGCCCAACTATTCTGACAGACTAGATATTTTAAAAAAGAAGGTTTCTGATTTATCTATTGAAGTAGAAAATAATGTTTTAGAATTAATTGCTTCTAAGGTTACTTCTAATGTTAGAGATTTAGAGGGTGCTATCAAAAAATTAGTTGCCAACCACATTATTGCTAATGAGGAAATTAATTTACATAATGCAAAAAATATTTTATTAGATTTTTTTAAAAATAGTTGTACAGATATTGATTCAAATATAATTCAAAAGGAAATTGCCAAATTTTTTGGCATTAAAATAATGGATTTAAAATCATCTTCTCGTAGTATTAAAATAGCTAGAGCAAGGCAAATAGCTATGTTTTTTCTTAAAAACGTTACTGATATGAGTTTGGCACAAATAGGCAAAGAATTTAATAAAAATCATGCAACAGTGATATATGCTTGCAAAAAGATTGAGGGGTTAATGATAGATGATAAGCAGCTTGTTACTGATATAAAAGAGATTGAAAATATAATTAATAATATTTAGAATATATAACTAATTGCTATATTTTATAGTGCAAGAAAATTACAAATTCTAAATATCTATGGTAGATAAAATGAAATTATATTATATCATTAAGTGAATATTCATTCTATATCTTCCCATACAACAAAAATTCCTTTTTTTTTACTTCAAAAATTCTTTTTCCGCCCGATAAAGAAGTATTTTAAAATTACCTCTCTGTTTTTATTGTTATTATTTGCTGCATGTAGTGACAAATCGTGCATTGAAGCAAATGACTTTGGTGAATTTGAAACTGAATATTTAACAGTAGCAGCTGGTAGTGACTTAACGTGTAGTTTTGGAATCAGAGAGCCACAAGAAGGTGGTAGCGATAATAAAGATTTATATTATACCCCAAGCGCAGAATTTAAAACTATGCCAGCTTCAAGAAATTTTGATCAATTTATAGAAATAATTTCAGCAGAATATGAAAACTTTCTTTTAAATGATGAGGGTATTAACGTAATACCTAAAGAAAGATATGAAAATTTCTTTACAATATTTGATGGTGAGATTGTTAGACATCAAAATATCAATCAAACTAATAATCAAATAATTACTAATTATATAATTGGTAATAATCGTAATGATCAAAGTATTTATCCAATATATCAAAGGGATAGGGTTGTTATAGATCCAAGCGGTAATATTATAACTTCTACAGATGATAATTTAAAAGTAAACCACAGGAATATGGTTAGATTTTTAAATGGTGATGATGTGGTGGGTGGTTGTAATAGTGGAGATAAAAGCTGCTTATATATTCCAGATATTATTGACAAATATCGTTGGACTT
>CERI01117572.1_pt1 | contig 12258 bp, 8 predicted proteins | sample 350261 | NCBI WGS metagenome assembly CERI01 (sample SAMEA2620979, study PRJEB7988) | marine metagenome | isolation source: saline water (ENVO:00002010), including
TTTTATTCATCGCGTTCATCATCATCTTCTTCTTCTGCTTCTTCTGCTTCTTCTGCTTCTTCTGCTTTTTCTTCAGGTAAATTTTCTATTATTTTATTATCGTCGACTAAGACTTCTCCTTCATCGCCGCCTTCGCCGTCAGCGTCTTCAGATTGAATGATGGGTGTTTCAATGAAAAAAAGAGCATTAGTCGGTGCCATTTTATGCTGTATAATACGATGTACTGGAAAATCAGTTTTATTTTCAATTTCAATATCATAATCATATAAATCTTTGGTATAATCAATAATTTTTTTACTATAATCCATTATAGATTTATATGTTTTAACGCTTTTTTTAAACAATTCTTTTCTTTCTCCGTCGGGTAATTCGGGATTACGAGAATCAGCATATAATTTTTTGTAATAAGATTTTAAATATTCTATTTTTTCTTTCATTTTTTTTTTATATTTAATTGACGAAACAGTCATTTTAATATCATCTCCTTCTTTTTCTAATTTGGCATCAACTAAAATATCATCTTCTACATCTTGTCCTTTTTTTTTAAATTGTTCCATGGATAAATCCTCTTTGATTCGATCATATGAGATTTGTTTCAAATTTTTTATTTTTTCGGTGATATTGAAAATGATTTCATTGTTTTGATTGTATTTGTCTTGAATTTCAGCAAATAATTTAATACCTTGTTCTTCGTTTATAAAATTAAATAAGATATTGAGTTTTATTTCTATGATTTCTTGTTTAAGGCGTTCGTTTTTGTCCAAATACTCTTTTAAAATATTGGATATATTGCGTGTAATCCCACGGTCTATTTCTATTTGAAAACAAGACTTTTCGGCACCACATTTACCATATAGTACATTGTTTTCTAATTTGAAAACATTTCCGCCAGGTTTTCCGCAAACCACACATTTGTTGTTTTTCTTGAATTTCATATCCATATCAAAATTGTAATTTTTGCGTAATTTTTTGCTTAAATTCTGTAATTCTTTATTTATTTTCCGGCGCTGTTTAATATTTTTATCCTCATCTTTATTTTTGAGTTTGAAATATTTATTGAATTGTGCTAGTAATTCATCCATTTTATTCATCTCATCCATTTTCTCTGTATTCATTTATATTTAAGTGACATAAAAATTTTCATGTAACAATTCAAAGTCGTTTTTATATCTAGGAAGATTGGTTATGAGACCATTATTGGTTTGATGTTTATTGATATTATTGGTAAAATAAGGGTCGTTAATGGGAGCAGATTTAGATGAGTCAGTGGGATACAAACTATTTGACATTTTTTGTATGATGTATTGTCTGGTGCTCTCATTATTCTTTTTTTTTTCAATGACTTCGGGCATCATTTTATATTTGTAAAAGATGAAACCGCCTAATATAGAGACAAAAATGCCAAATAACTTGATATTGTATAGGGAGGTAAAATATTTGACATTTTTGTCATGGTCGCGCTTTAATTTATGATGAAGATAGTATTTGACTCTTGGTTCTATCAATTTAGGCTTTATGGAATAATTGTTCATTGTTAATATAAATAATAAAAATATTTTTGTATTCTAAATATATTAATGGCGGCAGAAGAAAAAAAAGTAAGAAAACGTGGATTAGCTGATTATATGGTAATCTTTTTCATTTTAAATACATTCTATGCAGTAACTTTATTCTTGACCCATAAATATATTAAGGCTGAGAACAGTCCCTTTGCGATTTTAAAAAATAAAAGAATAATTACGGCAGTATATTTAGTAATTGTCTTTTTCACAATGAAATTGGTTAATGACACGGAAGTGAAAAAACCAGGGAGGGAAAAAGATCCTCTTTGGTTAACCGTACATCCTATGGTCCTAGTATTGGTACCAGTAGTAGGCATTCTTAATTTTCATAAAACAATGGGCAATTCATTGAAAAGACCTTTTGAGGAAACGATTGGTTATCCAATTATTAAATTGTTAGGTAGTAAACAGAAGTGGGCGGAATTAGATGGAAAAATAGAAGTAAAATCCTCGAGCACCAGAGAAAATGATAATAACATCAGTGCCGAGGTAAACAAAATTAATGAGGATATGGAAGTTAAAATCAGAAACATTGTGAAAAGAAAAATGGACGAAGATACCGAGGCAGTAAATGGAATCAATAATATAAAACAATTATACAAACTAAAAAGAATTATTTCCGAATTTATTTGGCTAACGTTGGCAGGAGCAATTGTTTCAAATATAACTGTATTGTCCTTGGATTTTTAATAGTTAGTATAATAGTAAAAATATTAGTCAAAATATTAGTCAAATATTAGTCAAAATATATTTGCGTAGAGAAATTTAAAGAAATATCTTCATATTATCTATAAAATGGAAGGATTGAGAGGAACAAGAAATAACAACAATAATAATAACGTAATAATTGCCGCTGGAATTGGAGCAATTGGTTTAGCCGTTGCTGGATATGGGTTTATGACACAACAAAAAGATAAAAATAAAAATTCAAAATCTTCAATTGATACTGAGACCCAAGAAACACAAATGCAGACACCAGAACAAACCCAATATAATGCCGAATCAAATGAAAATAATGCAAAAAAAGAATCGGAAAAAACCGCCGAATCAGAGAATCAAGATAATGAAGGGGGATTTCAGGTAGCGAATGTATGGAAAAATTTCTGGAAGCAAGAATACAAAAATAAAAATAAAGGTGTCGATTTAGAGATTAAAGAAGTTAATAACAATTCCGAGGAAACAACGCAAACCAACACAGAAGAAATTCAAGAGACTGTTGATTCAAAATCGACCGAATCGACCGAATCAACAGAACCAACTGAAGAAGAAACACAAGGAAAAATTCTCGAAGGTGATAATAAAATTTTAGGTGGAGATTAAATCACTCTTTTAAATATTGGGTCGGAGACCCAATATTTAAAACCGTGGGTTAGCGGAGCAAACCTAACCTTCGGTTCGGGGCAAAAAGATTTTAATTTTTTGAATGAACTTTTACCAAAAGTTCAGGCAAAGCCCCCTCTTCGTTAAAAAAATTGATGGACGAGTCCATCAATTTTTTTAACGAGAATGTATGCTCTTCCACATCTCACCACCCGCATATATTCCCTTTTGTGTATATTTATGTTTGGTCTTTTTTATTTTTTTACGTATCTTAGCCGGGTTAAATTGATGAAGTTTAGGTATTTCCATTAGCTTGGGTTTGTAATTTCTAGCCAATAAACCAATTCCTTTTGAAAAATTTCGCCCCATTTTAAGTCTTATACCACTGTCAATTTGCGGATGTTTATAAAATTGTATCCCACAGCAGACTTTGCCTCTTTCTTTGGTATGAAAAGAGAAAATATGTTCTGTACATTTCATACCTTTATAAATTTCCATGTCACAAACGTTGTATTGGAAAGAATAATCGAACAGCGATTTTTTGGGATGAGAGCGTATTATATTTTTTCTTTTTAAATCGACCAAAATAGTTTCATTACGACAATAAATGAGGAAAAAAGAATAGAAAAAGCCATCCAATACCAGGTTTTCTTGATTCAGACCCAAGGGATGAGAGCGATGAAAATCTTTAATGCGTTGTCGATGTTCTTTTCCTGTGGGCGCTACGGAAGCGGTGATATAAAATTCGGGACAATAATACAAGCAATAATTTGACGACGAATTAGGGAGTTTTATGGTGGGACCTAAGAAGGGTTGTATATATGGGTCGCCTATACTGATTGCTTCTTCGGCACTAATCGGTGGTATTGGGTCTCCTTTATAGTCGAATGGTCTAAAATGTCTAGTATGGGGTATACCGTTTGCATCATCGGGTCCATTATCTCCACTGTATTGATATAATGGTCTATCGTTAATGAGAATATGGCTGGTTATGGGGTCAGTTCTGATGACACCACTTAAATCGCTATTTGGCAGTGTAAATGATTTATAAAAGGGATTGAGTACGTATGGTCTATCATCACCTTCGTAAGTATGATTGAAAGAAAGGTCAAAAACATTCGTATATACAGTTCTTTTTTCCAAAGTAGCAATTCCGCCACTGGTATTCATATCCCCAACACCTTCCATTTGTATCATACCATTGTTTATCGTCACAAAAATATTACCAAAAGAATTTTCGTTCTCGAATACCGAACCAAAGGTGACCGTACGGAAAACAGTATCAGTATTTGTAACTCTGATATAATAATTCCTAGTATTACCCGAATAAATGTTTTGGAAATTTATAATGGTGCTATTGGTAAAGTTGCCATTTTCGTCTCTAGTTTGCAAGGTGTAAGGATTACCGTTTTCATCTTCGACGATGAGATTGTATTCGCCTTTATAACCATTCGCCGATAAATCTGCACTTTTAACACAATGCCATTTAGTGAAGAGTTTATCGCCGATTTTCTCACTCTTGTAGAAATTCCAACTGTTTTCGGGAAGTTTAATAAACACTCTTTCAGCAAAAGGATTGGATACTACCGCATTATTTTTTTCACTGGTAGATATTGTAGTATTTCCCAAATAATCAATAGGTTCAATTTTATTGAACATTAGTTGTCCTCCCTTACTCGTTTTGAAACCATTTTCTGTCACTACTCCGGTAGCTTTCAAAAACTTCAATTCATTGGTGATATAATTGTTATATGCTTTAGTTTCTTGTTTTTGCTGTATAATGGCTAATATATCAGCAGTAGACAATGAAGTTTCGTTTTGTAGATAATTGGTAGTTTCTTCATATGCAGAAAATATTTCGTCGGAAAAATTAGCACTTAATAAACTAAATAAATCATCATTTCCATCACTACCATCCGCCATATATAGTGCGGGATTATCACTGATATCCAAATAAACTTTACTTTTTTCAGTCATGGAATCTGTTTTTATATCGAATACCCATTCGGTTTCATTAGGATTTATATTGGAGATATCGATAGTCATCATATTAAACATCGCCATATTTTCTTTGATATAATCGATATTATACTTATATACACTATTTTGACTATCAAATATCATAGTATTTACTTCTAAATACGCGGGCATAAATTCAACTTATACATTAAACTGATTATATTATTTACGGTTATCGTTATACAAGGTAATTTATTAGATTATAAAAGATGGAACATATAAAAAATGAGATAATTTGTAAATGAATAGGACCAAAAAAAAAATTTGATTATATTATATGATTTTTCGTTTCATGACGAAAATGATTTTTTTGGCGTCGGCTATTATCGCGCCAAATATTTTTAATGCGTCGGGTCAAATATCTATGGCAAATGCGCAAAATGCAGGGTATTTAGAAAACAAACAAATGAATTTGAATATACAAACCATTCCATATGATAACGCTGGTATGCATAATCAATGGCCCTATACTGGCGTGGGGTGTATGGCATCTAAACCCAATGACAAGTATGTATACATGTTTTCGTCACAAGGTCTTTATTTTTATGGCTCAACACATAACAAATGTTATCGTAATCGTCGTGAAATAACTGTTATCAAATATGATATTGAAAATGAAGTGATTGCGTCTCGCCTTTATTTAGAAAGCCATAATACTGGTCTCGGTAGCGATGACATACGTAGTTGTGGTATAACTAGCAATAATATTCTTTATGGTGTCGGAGGTAACTATTTGGAGTGCCCCAATAATTATAATACGCAATCTTCAATAATACGTATAAATTTAGACAGTTTTACGTTTAAAGACCGTACCTTACTAAACAATATTCAAAACAAGGTTGATTTAATACCCGCGTCGGCAGTTTCATCGGGTACGGCGGCGTTTAAATTTATAAATTACCCTTCGGCCTCATTTTTAGACAGCGCGGATAATTTATATCTCACGTTTAATTTTGAATATACAGGTCTTTGGAAATTAAATGTGGGTGGACCACAAATTACTTTTTCGTCCGCCATGCAAAAAACATATTATGAGGACAACGTTTATGTTGATGCCAATGGTGACACGCAAAACGATAAAATATTGATGTATATGCCATATTTTACAAAGATGCTTTATTTGGAATCCGAGGATAAATTGTATATGGTGTCGGAATCGGGAAGCGGTGATAGCCAGATATTATTAATTGATATGACATTGCCCGACAATGGAAAAATGTCAAATTCGACGATAAAATCATTGACAGATGTGAGAAATATACAGCAAATGAAATATGATGAGAAAAATCAAAGAATATTTATGATGATGGGGACTAGTTCGTCGAGATTGTATCAATTAAATCGTGATTTTGAAATAATTGAGATATCTCCTGCGTGTGGTATTGATTTCTTAAAAATACCCGGGGAATTTGGAGGTATTACCAATTTCGAATTAGATCATAATACGGGATTCATTTATGCTTTTGCTTCAACGATGTATCAAAAGATGGGTTTAATACGTATTAAAGTAAACACTTTTGAACACGATGACGAATTTTCAATGATTAAATTCGAAGATAAGTTTTATTCCCACAATCAAAATCTTTATCCTATTCCATATGCAAATATAAGTTTTATTAAACCCGATTTCGGTAAAATTGTAGTAGCTACAGGAGCTCTGAGTTATCCCAAAAGATTAATGACACTTGATTTGTTGGGTTGTATTCCAGGGAGAGGGGAAAACGGGGCAGACTGCGAAATATGTCCCGCGGGAAGATTTAGTGATGTTATTGGTGCGAAAAATTGTAAATTATGTGGATATGGACATTCTACACAGAAAGCAGAATCAATTGAATGCGAGAAGTGTTTGCCGGGTAGATATGCGAATATAAACGGTAGTTCAAGTTGTTTTAAATGTGTAAGGGGGAGTTATGCGGAGCGCCCAGGTACGAGAAATTGCGATTCATGTATGCCAGGGAAATACAGTATTAGCGAAGGTTCTGACACGCTTTCGAATTGTTTATCATGTGAATCAGGGAAAATATCAACCAAGGGTGCGCAAAATTGTCAGATTTGTCCTGTGGGTAAATTTTCCGAAAAGGGTGAAAAATGCAATGAGTGTCCCAAGGGCAAATATAATGATTTACAAGGAATTGGAGATATGAAACAATGTAAGGATTGTGCGAAAGGGCGTTTTGGTGAAATCGAAGGAGCATCATCCGCGACACAATGTGAAAAATGTTCGAAAGGTACATATAGTTTAATCGAGGGAGCAATAAATAATATTACATGTTATCCTTGCGAAGTTGGTAAATATAAAAATAATCTACAGGATTCGGGACAAGAATGTACTCTATGTGTGGTGGGTAAATATGCAGACATTGGATTTCACGAATGTCTACAGTGTCCTCTCGGACAATATATTTTTGAAAAAAGAGAATGTCTGAAATGTCCAAAGGGCAAATACAACGATGTGGTTGGTATAATATCTCCAGAAGAATGTCAAAATTGCCCGAGAGGAAAATTTAATATTAAGATTGGACAAAATAATAGCATGGCGTGTCGTTCTTGTCCTCCAGGTAAATTTGGTGTTAAAAAGGGTTCAGATAGAGTGAGTGATTGCGTTCCTTGTGTGGCGGGGAAATATCGTGGAGAGAGCGATGACGTGGTAATAGGTTGTAAAATATGTCAAAGCGGAAAGTATTCCCAGAGAGGTTCAAGCAATTGTACGCTTTGTCCATCGGGTCATTATTCGGCTGGTTCTAGCGCCTTAGATTTTACGGATTGTGAAAAATGTCCTGGTGGTAAATTTCGCGGTAGTAAGGGCGGTAATTCATTGGCAGATTGCGTGGATTGTCCAATGGGTAAATATTCAGGGGAGGGTTCGCATCAATGTTTGTCTTGCGAAATTGGAAAATATAATAATATTCCGAGTGCCGAGAGTTGTAAGAAATGTGAAGCCGGGGAATATACTTCGACACCATCAACAATTAATTGTGAAGAATGTCCTGAAGATTCAACCGAAAATGTTCAAAGCGATGATTGTTTATGTGATCCTGGGAGTTATGAAGTTTTGAGCAATGACAACAATAACAATAATGAAAACAACAATAATGAAAACAACAATAATGACAACAATAATAAAAAACATCAAAAAATAAAATCATGTGTTAAGTGTCCCTCTTATACAAAATGTAAGAAAAATAGTAAAGTCGAGACTATATCAGTCGACCCTGGGTTTTGGCGAAGTGGTCAGAACTCTCTCGATATTCATCCTTGCAGGGTGGCGTATGGTTGTTTGGGTGGTTTAATTCAAAATAATAGTGGCGATTTATGTAACAAAGGACATCAAGGACCTTTATGTGATGTATGTTTCGGAGGGTGGGCGAAAAATGACGGGAAATGCTTTGAATGTACCGAAGACGGTAAAAGCATGAGTTATTTCATTACTATTCTTTTCCCACTAATTGCTGTGGGGGTATTGGTATTTATGATAAAAACGGCGAATCCCACAACCGAGCAAAAAGAGCCATTATCGGGCGTGATTAAAATTTTCATGAATTACGCTCAGATTTTTTCTTTGGCTAGTGCTTTTGAAATAAATTGGCCGGGCGACATAAGAATGTTGTTTCGTACAGCCAAGGATTTCTCTTCTCCACGTGTGAGTTTTTATTCATCAGATTGTACGATAGGTTGGAATTATTACAACAAACTGTTTCTCTATTTGACACTTCCAGTAATTTTTATTGGTATTTCCTGGGGAATTCTTCGTATCATTGCATGTCAATATGAAAAGGAACGAAATAAAATCATCGAACATAGACTTTATTTGGAAATGGGATTCGAGACCAAACAAGATTATACGAATAAGTTTCCTCCTAAGAAAACATATCAGCGTGCATGGACGATTACAACTATTGTAGTTGGTACTTTCTTGATGTGGCCGACAATAATTAAACAGTCGCTCACTATTTTCGGTTGCGTACAGTACGGTGATAAATACTATTTGGTGGAAGATTTGTCGGTGGAATGCTATGACACGACACACTCGAAATATTTATATACTTGTGGTCTCGCACTTATTGTGTACGGTTTTGGTATTCCTGTAATTGGTTACAGTTTCTTATATAAATACCGTTACCATTTATACGATAGTAAGAACAAATATGAGAATGCGACACCATTGTCATTTTTATTTTTGGGGTATCGCAATGAGGTATGGTATTATGAGTTCATCGTGATGGGTAAGAAAATGGGATTAATTATGATTTCGGTGTTTTTGAGAAATTTCAGTCGTTATCAGATGATTTGTGCGTCTCTCCTTATTCAGATTGCCTTCTTTTTACACGTGTTTTTGCGACCTTATGACAATATAACACGCTATGGAATTTTATGTAATCAATTGGAGAGTATAAGTTTGTTGGCGTTGGTAGTCACGCTGAATTCGGGACTGTTTTTTGGTACAATCGAGGATAATTATAACCTGGGTGGATTCGAGGCATTTTTGATAGTGATGCTTTTTATTATGAATGTTGCGGTAGTATGTATGTTTATTTATCATATTGTTAGTTTGGTGTTGAATATAATGGAGAACCAAGTGAAAAGTATTACACAAAATGCGTTGTCTCAGCCTTTGGAGGATGACGAAGAAAATCAATTAAGAAACAGTATGAATAAAGAAGACGCAGCGGAAATAATGATAGAGAGGGAAATACCGTTGATACCAAGGAATAATTGCGTGGTGAAAATGTTGGGACAACATAAAGTATCCAAATTATTAGAATGGTCGCAAAGTGTGAAAGAGGATACACATGGAATAAATTTAAAAACGAAACACGAGAAGATAATGTTTGAGAAATTTTATAGAGTACGGAACGATTTTTCCAAGAATATAACACAAAAAATACGAGAATTACAAACCAATGAAAATGTCGACGATTATATTAAACCCTTTAATCGTATAAAATATGAAATCGAGAACATAGTGAAAAATCGTTATTGGTATGCGATACAGAGCAATCGTCTTTTTATTGAGTTGCGAGAGATTATAAGCAGTAACAATAAGCGATTGGAAGTGGAGGAAATAGAATGGTTGGAGGGAATATATAATCAGTATGTGGAGAATGGCGTGGAATACAATAATCATTTGGACCAGATATCGCAGAGAGCATTGAAGGATATGGAATTTCAGCAGAAAATGCGTCGTATGTCAACCGCGGCACTTCAGCGCAGAAACACACATTTGTTGGGCAATATGGTTATTAAGTCAAGGAATGAGAAAATTCCTTCGGTAAGAGGCTTTTCACTGGGGAGAGCAGAATCAGTTATATTATCAAAGTCTTCGCAAAGTAAACCAATAGAAGAGGAAGAGGCTGTAGAGGAAGAGGAGGAAGAGGAGGAAAAGGGAATAGTAATGAAAACATTTCAAAGCAGCAGGAGAGTTCTACCACAAAAAGAAACAGTGGAATTAATTGTAGAAGAAAAAAACGATGAGCCTGTCGAGATGGAGGAAAAACCGGATGAAATATGTCGTAATGTATTGGACGACATAATTTTAGAAATCATTGAGAAAGTACGTGATTAAATCAATTTAAATATAATGTTCAATCGTTTATTAATCATTATATAACATGAAAGAATATAGTAACGAAATAAAATGGGAAATGGTCACAGCCTTGCGGTACTATAAGGTTACCTCACTAATCAAGGCATTGATTCAAAAACACGGTCCTGAACTCGCAAGTGCACACCTCTTTTGCGAGAAAGACCCGATGGGAGGTAATATGACAGCATTGCATTACCTCGTTATGTGTGCTCCAGACGTAACAGAGACAGTCAAGGCATTGAAGCTACTTGTGTCCACCAAAGGCGTTAACATCAACGCTCGAAGGGGTGATCGCACTCCACTATACTATGCTAGCGCCAATAGAAAGTTAAATCTCTCGTGGGAGCTAATGCGATATGGGGCTACCGTTGGAAAGAAAGAAATTTCTATTTGCTGTTGGGATATGGGTAATTGCTGTTGGGATATGGGTCAGTTACGCATCAAGGACCAACTTCTGTCCATATTAAATAATCCTCCCAGAACATACAAACAAGAAGCAATCGATAAAAAAAATCTTCTCGCCATGATTCTCCACAAACGTGTGAATTTGGGCACCATGGATGATATACTTCAAATGTTATGCGACTTAGGATATTAATCCGAGAAATAATGTATTGATGGGGAATACTCTTTCAGGTAAGATAATTATGATTTGATTTGTTCGTTGGCTTGACATGATATAATTAATTGTTAATTTGAGATTTTAAATTATCAATTTCCGCCTGTTGTTCGGCGACTTTTTCACTCAATTCCTGTATTGATTTAATCATAGGTGAAATGAATTCTTCGTATCGAAGAGAAAATCGATTATACTCTGTCTTTGCACTATTTACTGACGCACAATATCCCGCGAAATCATTTGTTCTATTTGGGTGTGTTTCATCGAATTTTTTTCCCATTTTTTTTAAGCAATCGCGTACGTCTTGACTTATTAGCCCATAATGAGTTCTTACGCCACCTGTATCATAGGAGTTATATTTGTCTTGAAGAATATTCTTTTCCTTTATTTTGTATTTAACGGGTTTTAGATTTTCAATGAAAGTTAGTCCCAAATCGCTCTCTTCAATATCTTTTTTAAAGTTTCTATCGGAAGTTTGTATGACACCATTGGTTGCATAAATATTTTGCCATCGATTATTTGAAGATCCGAGATCTTTATTACCATCACTGTTTGGTAAAATAGTATTTGCATTAACAGTATTTTTAAAGGTAGAAGTCCCGTGGATCGTTACGTTACCGGAAATGTCGGCAGTTAATCCGACCTCTAAATTATTGTTAACACGTATTGTATTGGCATTGAATGTAGTAGTTGCGGGCATTATATTATAAGGGAGTTATAATTTTTTAAATATTAAATTTTTCAATAGTTTAATATTTAATTATTTAATTGTTTTAATTGTTTTAATTGTTTTAATTGTTTATGCCATGGACCAATCTTCAGCTGTGGCACTACTCAATCCTAAATTCGTTGAGACATTGCTTCTTAAAGTAGAATCCAACCAGTCAGTGGTATCGTCATCTGTACCACCAATTAATTCATAGAGATTATTCAAAGATTGCACGATGTGTGTTAAAATGGGTACATTTCCGCTACCGACGGTGAAATTATCAATGTCATGTACATTAAAAGTACCAGCAGTTAAATTTACGTTCGCTGCGAGGGTGGATGTTCCCGTGGTTGAAAGGGTTGAAAATGCACCGGTACTAACAGAGGCAGCGCCAATCGCGGTACCGTCAATGGCTCCTCCATTAATGTCAACCGTAGTCAATGTG
>CERI01284218.1_pt1 | contig 12250 bp, 11 predicted proteins | sample 350261 | NCBI WGS metagenome assembly CERI01 (sample SAMEA2620979, study PRJEB7988) | marine metagenome | isolation source: saline water (ENVO:00002010), including
GAGGTCTCGCAAGCGCCGTTCGCGTCGTCGTTCTAAATCCCGTTCGCGCAAGCGCCGTTCGCGTCGCCGATCCAGATCGAGGTCTCGTAGAAGAAAATTAAAGGGAGGTGCGTGAGGAGGAATGGTAGGAGAAGCTTACGGCTTGCTCTAAAATAATCATAAGAAACACTTTACAAAATTTGGTTGACGGATTGGTACACGAATCAATTATGAGAGTTCAATTCCTGACAGATTTTTATTTCGGTTGAAATAAAAATGAGTACAGATGAGTCTGAAATTATAGCTAGATTGAAATTTTTACAAAATGTGCGTCCGGGGGATAAGATAGATACTGGGCTGGTTGTGCGTCAACCAAACGATTGGTTGACGCCATTTTCCCGTTACATAAGAGGTGAAACTAAAGCGAAGACGCTGGCCTTTCTGCGCAAAACGTTGGATGATGCATTCGAATTATACATGCAGTATTTCAATTCGGAAAAGGATCATTTGGTAGAACTGTCCAAAGTCGTCATAACCGATCTGCAAACGTCTTTGGTCGGAATCGCCAACTTGAAGAAAACGTACTCCTACGATTTGAAGTTCATGTGCGATCTGACGACCATCAGCGAAAGAACACAGATGCGCTTGCAATCTGTACCATTATCCGACAGCTCAAAATCCGATTTAAATAAAATGGGTAGCTCAAGCAAACATGTTCAACGGAATGATAAACACAAACAACAAGGAAAACATGGCGATAGCCGGAGATCGTCTTGATTCTTTTGCGAATATAGACACTCCGCCAAGCCACGATGACATTCACGCATTTGCGGAGTTAAAAACGATCATGCCTGTCGACCTAACGCCTAAAATAAAAAGAGCCGTTACAATATCATTTATTGCGACCTTGGTATACTTTTTCACAAGCACCACTTTACCCTTTTTCAAAAAACACCTTCCAAAATTATTCAACTCAAATCAAAGCTTATTTTACGAATCTATTTTATTTTTTATAACTATGTGTTTGACCATGCTCGCCCTTATTCTTGTTTCCCGCCTTAAATCTCATCCTAACCCCCATCATTCCCACCATCATTAATCACTCGGACATTCCATTTCGGCGGCGAACCTTCTCACGACGTTTGCGCAACAGTTTGTGATGACTGTTGATCAAGTGCTTCGTCATAAACCCCAATACGTCCGACCGTCTGAGAATGGATCTTGGGCATCCTGTGAGCATCCGCAGCACTTCGATAATTTCCCATGTGTTGCGGAACCGAGTTCCATTGTTCTTCCAGATCGTGTTAAGAGCATTTCTGGTCAAACCTGGAATAGTCAATTTGACGCTAGACTTTTCCGAATAGTCGTAATCGACGTTGACGTACTCGAACGTCTCCAAAAGTTCGTCGTACGCAAGTGGCCTGTCTAGTCCAGTTACGTATGCGAGACGAATACGGAGCTCCTTGCAATTGCCCGTTGTCGGCATACCCAACTGCCCAAGCTCATCCTTGAGACGATTCTTTTTCATCTTGGAAATAGGAATATCGTACTCCTCCAATTGGATGTCCTCGATATCACAGTCAAGTGCATCCTTCCCATCCCAAGTGTCCAACTTGTCATCGTTCTCCCCGTACGTATCCGTGGACTCCTCTTCCTTGGACTCCTCGACCGGCTCTTCCTCTACCGGCTCTTCCTCGGACTCCTCTTCCTCGGACTCCTCTTCCTTGGACTCCTCGACCGGCTCTTCCGCAATGCTTACACTTTTTTCAGATATCCACCGTCTCATCCCCTTGAGCGATTCACAACCAAAATGCTTTTCAAGCTGTTTGCGTACACTATTGACAGTCAGTTTGTCGCGGTCAGATCCCTTCACAATCTGACGCAACGCATCCTCCAGATCGCTTAAGGTGAAATCAGGTTCCCATCCTAGGCCAGCCGCCCAGTGATCCGCCGCCTCTTCGACAGCGCCTTGCATTTCTAGAATTTTTTGCTGGTGCTGAACCATCTTTTCCGAGTCGAGTTCTGCTTTGAGACTTTCGATCTTTGCCCATTTGGCGGTTTCCTTCATGTCGCTCGACGCCTTGAAGGCTTTCCAAAGTTCTCCGATTTTCTTGGTTGCAACTTTTCCAGTGATGCCCTGCTCCTGCAGCTCATTCTTGGTAATTCTGCGAAAACACTGATAATGAGTCACCGCTCGGAACTTTGGAAGAGGAATCTGTCCTAGCGCCTTAGCCTCCTCATAATCGGCCTTGTAGCGTTCCTTGTCGTTCTTTGCCATTTTTTTGTATTTGTACATTTTTTCGACGTCCTCTTCCTCTTTTGATTTTTTCATTGCATTCCATTTTTCTTTTACGATTTTAGTCATCTCCTTTTTGTCCTCCATCCCCTCGTCTTTGAGCCGAGCGCGTTCCTCGTCGGCGAAGAAAGATCGCGGCGTTTTGGCCTTGACGAGCTTTTTAGGTTTTGCAGTCGCCTGCTTCGTGACCTTCACCTCCGTCTCCTTCACGGCCTCCATGATTTTCTGCATAGCTTCGGTATCAATGTTAAACTCGTCGCCAACATTTTGAATATTGGCGAGAAGAGCGTTGAACTGGTTCTGGATAGTCATCTTACTAGAAGCCATTGTGTATGTGAATCTTTACATTTTTGTGTTTTCGAACCATTTTCAAAAATGACGGTTTCACATGAAACGTCGGAAATTTCAAAATGGTTATTTTTTCGAGAAAGTTTATCCATCACATCTTCGAGACATACACCATCAAAAAACAAAATGAACGACTTTTGTTTTTTCCAAACGGGCAAAAATGGCAAGAATACGACTCGGTTCAACGGTCGCAATCTGAATCACCAAGATTCGACCAAGCATGACACGATCAACGGGATCAGCGAGGTCTTTCTCACGGGCTCTAAAAAAGGCAAAAGCGACGTCAACATGCTGAAGGCTGTTCAAGGCGGAGGACGCGGCTATTTTATGCATCGCACGCGAACAGGAATCTCGTTCTCGAATCGCGGTCCCATCGCGAACTGTAGAATTGTTCGCCCGCGTTCGGTGCCGATCGGCGTCAATGCTGCCCCGGATCAGCAACTCCTGATTGGACTAACGCTGATGCCCAACGCGTACCAGGACAAGAAGGTGTCTCGAGTATTTCCTAATATTCGGTACAAAACGACTCACCACAAGTCGGATGCTCTTTTCTCTGTCGGATTCATTTCCGCTCCAGTCCATCATACTGGAGTCGTGTGGCTGAAGACCGCCTCAGCCCCTTGGTTTTCGATGGAAAGGCTTCTGGGAAACAACTCCATCTTATTTGTTCTCATTACTATGGCGAGCGCTGCCTTCGTCGCCGCTACGCGCGCGATGCCTCTTATGTTGGGAAACTGAGACGCGGAAGGTTCTATTCGGAGTTGAGGTCGATTTTTTATGGACATTGATCAATAAAACAATTATTATTTCTTTACGATGCGGCTCCGCCGCTGTTCTTTGGCAAAAAGTTTAAAATGTATTTTATCACGGCGACGACAACACTATTCCCCAGCAAATTTATCCTCGTCGTTTTGTATCGTGCTCCAATCGTATAATTATCCGGAAAATGAAAAAGCCGTTCCGCCTCCAATGGACTGAAATGGCGAACGAGCAGTTTGCTACCATGCCAGCGGCGGTCTATTAGCACGTTGTTCGTGCCCCCGTTGGAACTGATGTACGGCCTTGACTTTCCAACGGGATAGGGCGACCACAGTTGACTGTCCATAGTGTCTGATATCATTGAATTTCCCCATCTGCTGTTCGAATTCGTAACCCATGTTGCTTCTCGGAGCTTGTTTTCATCTTCGCTTCCCATAACCATCGTTCGTTTCTTCTTTGTTTTGCTATGAGGCTTGTTGAGACACGCGACCATTTTGTCCGACAAGGCAAATTTCAAAGCATGTTCCTTGTCGACGAGAACGTCAGACCATGTTTGAAAAAGTTGATCCGCGCTGGGTTCGGGCACTTCGAACGTTGACCAAAAAATGCGTTTTCTGCACTGAACTCCAAAATCTGCAGCGTTGAGCATACGTCGATGAACGGGAATGGGCTTCATCACCTCGGCTAGAGCTACATCGATTCGATCTCTGTACCTTTTAGCCATGCTGTAGTTGTTTTCAATGATGATGTGCGTCGGCTTTACCTTTTCAATCACTCGAATCAAATCAAAAAACAATCCCGATTTAGATCCTTCTAGTCCTCTGTATTCGCCGTTTATAGTCGCCAAAGATGTTAGATTTGTGCAGGGAAATCCGGCAACGATCAAATCTACATTTTCGGCTCGCAGCTGTTCCAACGTCTCGTCTGATATTTTTGAAATGTCTCCAAGTGCATGATGATCGGGAAAATGCAATTTGTACACGTCTATCGCTTTCTGTTTCACATCCGAAAATCCCAAACACGTTGCGTCCGGAAATATTTGATGGATGGCGTGTTCGAACCCGCCTATCCCTGAAAACAATGAAATGTATTTCATGCTCGTTTAGTTCAGTTGTCCATCCGCTTAAACTGCCAACGAAAATGATTCTTGTTTTTTTTAATTACAACACCAAATGTCTACACGATCTTGCACTGAAAACGATGTGGCACAGTCGCTTACCGACGCGCAAATCAAGGAACTTTTGGAAATCGTGCCTTTGTCGATTTCCATCCCGAAAGTGTCCGCATTGGCTTTTCAGAAAAAAACGCGCGATACCTTCAGACGCGAACTCGAGAGAGTTCGACTGCGTCCTTCCAAATTTCGTGAATTCAAACGCGTCACAAAAGATCGATACTACAAAAGTTTAGTTCAAGCAGGAGAGTCAGTAGGAATTCTGTGCGCCCAATCGATCGGGCAGATGAACACTCAAATGACGCTGAACAGTTTTCACCATGCGGGTATTTCCGAAGCCGCGATGACAGCGGGCGTTCCCCGTTTCCAGGAACTGCTGTCAGCAACAGCCAATCCTAAAATCGTAAACACCTCAGTGTACTTCATTCACCGCCCCCGAAATTTGGCAGACGTGATAAATATGACGAGCGGAAAACTAAAGTGTTTGTTGTTGAAAGATGTCGTGACAAAATGGCAAACGTGCGGCAACGTAACAGAATTTGAATTCAATTGGAAAACCATGTACCGCTTCGGCGTTTATCCGGCAGACATCACACTACGTTTAGCGAAGAAAATGCCGTCTCTAGAATTGGAAGTCGGAAAATCGATGTCGAACGAGTCTTCTATGCCCATTCTACGAGCGAACTTTGGAGAGCAGCCGGTAGACATCCCGTCCATTCTAAAACACGTCGTATCGGGGATACAGGGAATAGACTACGTTTTCTACGAAAAAAGTACGGACGACGAATGGTTTGTGAGAACGGTGGGATCCGACTACGGTCGAATTTTACTTCTGCCCGGCGTCGACACAGAGCGTACGGTCTCCAACAACATCTGGGACATCTACAACAAGTTGGGAATCGAGGCCGCGCGAGAATCGTATAAGCACGGGTTCAAAGAGATCATGGGAGGAATTTCCGATGCGCACACCAACATCCTCGTAGACAGAATGACTTTTTCGGGAACAATCAGCTCCATCTCGAGGTACACGCTCAAGCGCGAAAACTCGTCGGTCTTCGGAAAAGCGTCGTTCGAGGAAAGTTTGGAAAATTTCTTGCAAGCGAGTATTTCCGGAACGCTCGACGACGTCCGTGGAAACAGCGCCTCCATCGTGTGCGGTAAGAAAACAAGGGCGGGCACCGGTTTCATGTCTTTGCGGATGGATCTGGACGCTCTCCGCAAATAATAAATTTTATATTTGTTCGTAAATATAAAATGAAAGGAACAGAACACCAATCAAAAGGTTCCGTTATTGAATTTTTTCAGCCAAGAAGAGAAATTAAGAAAGCAGAAAAATGTTCTAACTCTTACGTTTTAGGATTAGCAAAGGGTGGACGCACTCCCCCGTGCAACGACTGCCCTCAGAAAATAATGGATCAGTTTCCAAAGTGCCGGAACGACATGCCCGGCTGCAAGGTCGAACTGAACCACTGCGGAATGAACCAAGCGTTTCAGACGTACATCGCAGAGGGAGGTCGTCCAGGCCATTCGGGAAAAGTCCAACTCGGCCTCTTGCTAAGCCAGCCGGAGCACGAACGCGTCATGTCCGCGACAAGATCGACCGGAGTGAACGAGGAAGACTACGTTTCGCCAAGTCAAAAGCTGCTTGGGAAACCTAATCCCAAGTTTCTCATTCCTCCCGTAGTCGTCCCTCCCATCTTAGACAACGATTATTGGAAGACGAACAATCTTGTGGTTCGCACTGGAATCAATGCGACGACGCCATTCGATGAAGAAGCTAGCGGCTATGTTCCTCGAGACGACGGAATGTGTCGAGGATGCCCAGAGGGCATGGCCGAAGCCTCGTGCTACCAACTTCCCAACACGGAAACGTGCGACACCGACCCAAAACCCATCATTCCGCCCAAACAGGGCTACGAATACTCTCTTCCCTTTATAGAGGAGAAACCGAAAAACATAAAGATTATTGAAACATCCGAGATCGGCGTTGCCGATAAGGACGTCATAGAACCCTTCGCATCCTTCGGTCTAGGCCAACTTCAGGGAAATATTGCCAGCCAAATCACGCAAAATCCGTCGGTGACACCAGGAGAAGGCATCATAGTCAGGCAGGGACCCTCTGATGACTGCACGGTTGTTGTTGATGATGGCGGCTTGGGATATGCTCAAGGAGACACATTTGGACTCGTTGACATAAATGATCCGAATTCCCAGAGTGTAGCCTTTGTAACGGTTAGCAGTGTGGACGCCAATGGGCAAATTTTGGACGTGACGGTAGACGTGTGTTCCGGCGTTCAAGATGGTGCCGTGGCCAACCAAACTTCGTTCTCGGCAACGTACACGCCTCCGAATCAGCAGGTAACGGCTACATTTTTCTTCACTGATGTCACTCGAGGAGTAGGCGCTGGAGACATTACAACGTCTGGGTTTGGAACGGGTCTCGTCCTTGTGTTAGACGGAGATCTAGCCGGAATTTACAATGCTCGAGTAGCCGCAGGCGTAGGGTTTGTGATGGGCGATACGGTAACCGTTTCGCAAGCCGCGCTCGCACGAGCCGCGCCAGCAGGATTCGGATCAGCCAACGAAGATATCGTGTTTATTCTGAATAGTCCATTTGTGTTTGGACCGCAAGACGAACTTGAACCTGGAAATCGGTTTCCGGATGAGAACGTGTACCTGCTGAATCGCAAAAATCCGCGTATTTTGCCGTGCGAAACATGCGAAGATTTGATCGACACGAAAGGTGTCCTTATCGCAAACGGGTACGACGAGAATAATTTGACGGTCGGGCTGCCTACGAATTTCCCGGCATCGGAGTGCGGGAAGAGTCCGGCAACTGCCCAGTTCAATGTCGACACCTTCACGTCGACTATCGTACCGGGCGTGTACCAAAATTCGCAGGTCATAGAGCCTATTAATGCAAACATCGGCATCAGTTTCACAGCGCAAATTCCACCGACGACCATCTCGGAACAAAACGGCGAATTGTTGTTCGAACAGCACGATCCTAACATTTACATACCCCCGGAGGAAAAGCCGCCGGATCAATCGCCGAACACGGCCAACGTGTACGATCCCCGTTTAACCGGCCACGGTTCGAGCAACCGATCCTACAACGATCCAATGACCGGTCAAACGCGCTTTTACTACAAGGACGTCGACGCCATTCGAATGCCCAACTACATTGTGCGATCTAAGATAGACGTCAACCGATGGGCGGACACGTACGGTCCCGCTCCAGACGGATTCGCGCACGGAAATCCCGAAACGCACAACATCCGAAATCTGGCAAACAACGCGTTTGTAGATGCGACCATCGAACAGCGCACAAGTCTCATGCAGAGTCTCATGCGCAAACGCAACTCGGAGCTGTATCAGATGCGTCTCATGCCGCAATCGAACGGCGTAAGCAGTTCGGCGTTAGGCGGCTCTGGCGGTTTTAGAGGAGGTCGACACAGTCAGAGCAGCGGTACCAATTTTGTCGCTTGAATTAAAATTTTGATAATTAAAATAAACCATGGCAAAACGAAAAAAATCACCTGTCAGTTTGAAAATATCAAAATTAATGAAAGAGGGATACCCTCGCAAGCAGGCCGTCGCAATCGCTCTTTCTATGAAAGAACAAGGACGGCTCACGAAAACGGGCGGATACAAAAGATCTCGTCGACGTAAATCTCCAAAGCGGCGGCGGCGGCGATTAGTCGGTGGAAAATTGTCCGATCAATCAAAAGCGTTGGCGGCCGAGGCCGTTGCCGCAGATTCACGGGAAAACGTCGACAAAGCTCTGGAGCTGTACACGTTAGCGATCTCATCTCTGTTCGACGACATGAAAACGAGCAGAGGCAAAGATAAAGAGATGACGAAACGGGCTATAGGAATATACCTCGCAAGAGCGGAAGAATTGAAGAACATAAAGATCGATCGATATCTGCCCGTCGTGCCAACGCATGATATAGGATACTACACCAATCCGAAAGATATTCCCTACATGCCTATAGCGCCTCGTGCAAGGAGAAAGAAAACGGAAGTAGACTGCACAAAATTAAACTGGAGTAAGAAATGGTGCGACGATCGAAGCGAGTGCAGATGGAACACGTACAGTAACAAATGCGAATTCTTTATTTAATCAGTCTTGCGTTTATTTGCATCCCATTCGTTTTTCTAAGCTCTTTGCCCGCCTAAACACGCTGCGTGCTATCCGGCGCAAAGATTTCTTTGCATTCCTAGTCCCCGCGACCATCGCAGCTCTGGACTTAGCGGCTTTGACGCCTTGGCAAGTTACCTTTCCATTTCTATTACAGATTGGATATTTCCGCCGCTTAGGATCCAGGAAACAGGATGCTTTCAATCGATTGCGGTAAGACCCCGGTCTCCATTTTTTCTTGCTCCGCGACTTTCTTCGCCTCTTGCTTCGCGACTTACTTCGCCTCTTGCTCCGAGACTTTCTTCGCGACTTTCTTCGCCGCGATTTCCTGCTCCGCATGCTACGTCGCGGCGATCTTCTCCGCGATTTCCTTCTCCGAATGCTGCGTCGCGGCGACCTTCTCCGCCTCTTGCTGCGTCGCGGCGATTTCCTTTTGCGTCCCCCTAACAATTTAAGTATTGGTGATTTCATTTATTTAATGAAGTATAATTATGAAGTATAATGCAGCCTTTATCCGTAATTTGTGTTCTCCCTACCCTTTTCCATGGCGGAGGTTTGAAATAATATCTGCAGCTTAGTGCTAGCAACGGATAGAGGGTTACATAACACACAATACCAATCGGAAAAGCCATTTATCTCATTTAATCGACTATTATTAAATTATAAATAAATGTATGAATTAGACGAAATATTATTCGACGATGACGAAATTACAGATACAGAATCGGACAGACGGAAGCGATTGATCAACGAGGGGCTTCCCGATGTCAGCGCCAGTTCGTTGGAAGACTCATTGGCCATCGAACAAGCGGTAGAAGCGCGATTGGTATTCGACGCGCCCGTTTCGCTCATCAATCAGGCTGTACTTTCCGCCGACGCTTTGTTGTGCGCTTCCGACGGTCGCGTGAAAATGTACGACGGCGCGTTGGATGCATTGGCCGCTACTCCGGACGTAGGGGACATGCTCGAATCCGAGCAAGACGAGACGTTGCTTCTTGTAAGGGCAAGAAACGTCGATTTTTCGGGAAAACAGATAACTCTCGGAAGGGAAGTGATCGAGGTGCGAATAAAAAGAGAAAACGATGAAAAGTTTGTCGTCAATTTTTCCGTAAACAAAATCAAACCTTCTCTCATTCTTCAACGTATAAAAGAGGCGTTCCCAAATTCCATAGACGTATCTGTGACGGATTCCGGCAACGGCGCCGTGCAGTACTACGAGATGCTGCCCGATAATCCGATTAAGCTCAACAGCGCGGTGTTCAGCTACTTGGTCATGAACGATCCGGTGATGTCTTTGTTGTACGAAATTACAAAGTACAAGGATACGAAGACGAAAATCGAGCTTCGAAGACGGAACGCGAACCAAGACAACGTGTCTCTGTACCAACTATCTGACGGATACATCGGCATATACTACACGTCCGCAACGGGAAACGACAACGTAATTCGAAAAATCATAGCCTCGATTCAATACTACTCACAAAAGGAGTCGGGCGTGAGAGAGGTTTACTCCATGTTTTCGCAACCGTCTAAAAATATTCTTCTGGGATTCGATCTGGAACAGGCCGCCGGTTACATCGACAAATCTGAAAACGTGAAAATTGTCAGGCTCACGCAGCAGGATAAAAAGTTGCGCCAAAACGTCGACGCAGAAGCAACCATGCAAAACAATTTCGGAGTGTCCGCATCAACATTGAGGTTCATGGCTCAAAACGCGGCGTTGGCTCCTGACCGATGGGTCAACGCATTGTCTCGATCCATTCAAGCCAATGTGTATCTGTTTTCGGAAGAAGGCATGATCGTTCCGCGAAGCCGAGACGGACTGTACCCGGGAACAATGTACGAAAATTCTATTTTCGTGTTTGTGAAAAATACGGACGGCTGCATGCTGATCGTGAAACGGCGAAACTACTCGTCTTTGAAAGTAACCAAAAAGTACAACACCATAAACGCGAAATATTCAGGAAAAGTCAAGGACGCCCCGAACAAAACAGTACCCGAACTGTTTGCGTGCATCCCTCCGACGTTAGAGACAATTTTGGGAGAAAACTACTTGTTTCTCGCGGTAGACGGGGGAGACAGTCCTTCGGGAATTCTTGCATGCGTGACATCAGCCAAAAATACCGGAAAATACACGGGGCGATTGGATTCGAACTCGGATGATGTGAAACGCGTCGAAGATATGAAATCTGACCTTTCTCACTTTTTCGTTGGCGCTGCAGACGGCACGACGAAAGTCGCGCAATATTTACAAGGTCCCCAAATTGTTGACGAAAACGGAAAATACTGTGGTTCGCCGACTTTGGCTACCGATCCGGCAGCGCCTCTTCCTTCGGTGCCGGTCGTGTCTGCAGAGAAGCAAGGCGTTGTTCACGAGTTCTTGAATAAAAAACGTGCAGCGTTCTTCTTGAACCAAGTGTGTCTTTACCGGTTCTCCAAACGCGGCGGCAAAAGCGTCCATGACTTTGCAAGAGACGAGTTAGAGGAAACCGGCACGTACCCGTCGTTAGATCAGTTTTCTGAAACTTTGGATGATAATTTCAAAGGTCAAAAAATTCCGGTGCCTAAAATTTCGCCGGTAGAATTCATGTTGCGTCAAGCGATGAAGGACGATGCGGGTCTTCGGGACTACAAGTCGAGAATCTTTTTGGAGGGATTTTATTCCGGCGGCGCATCGCGAAAAGGAAGCATAATTGAAATGCCTGTTTCTTTGTACTTCAGCTGGAAGGACGACTGGACGCGTGCAGACGACACGTACCACATGTCTCCGTCGACGAAAGCGGGCGATAACGAATATTGGTTGAACATCAAACAAAAGCTCGGACGCGCCCAAAACTACAACACGTTTTCAGACGCCCGTGCGGCGTTGCAGTTGAAAGATTTCAGAAATCCGGTGCTTTTTACGCACGATAAGCAGAACGAATACAAGCTCGTGTCGGGAAACAGTCGAGAAACGACGGCGGCGATTGTAGGTTGGAAAACAGACGACAACAACCAAATATTTACGATAATTGTTTTTCTATAGAATAAATGAATCTCATATCTGATATAGTTGGAATAATTTTTTTCGTGTGGCTCCTGACATCGCTCATCAAAAACTACGGTAAACTGAAAAAGAACACTGTAGGAATAGTAGTCATCGTCGTGTCTGTTTTAGCACTGCTGAGTGTGTTTGGATTCGGGTTGAACTTTTTTGAAAAGAGCTTTCTGTTCATGCCTGTTGGTCCCCTCATAGCTTTGATCGCAATTCATTTTGCGACCAAAAACAAAAAATGAAGCGGTAAATAAAGGATGGAAAAAATATATTGCGGAGACAACGAACGGGTGCCGAGAGGATACGGTCGTCATGGCACGCGTCAGGAATGTTTGCGATGCGGTTTCGGCGCGGCTATGATGAAGTACAAATGGGAAAGGGCTTCCCGAGATCGTAAACCGCGAAAACGTAGAAAAATCGGCTGTTACCGGCCGAAAAAACGATCTCCGTCGCGTCGCCGAAGATCGCCAAGACGATCGAGGAGACGATCAAGAAAAAGATCGAGGAGACGATCAAGAA
>CERI01116402.1_pt1 | contig 12237 bp, 15 predicted proteins | sample 350261 | NCBI WGS metagenome assembly CERI01 (sample SAMEA2620979, study PRJEB7988) | marine metagenome | isolation source: saline water (ENVO:00002010), including
CTTCCACAAAACGGACGTGGATATTACCCCTTTAAAAGACAAGGTATTTATAAAACAGCCCCAAGATATCAAAGATATTCAAATTAAATTAATATGTATATATAAATGGCATTTAAACAATTTACATTGCATTTTATTAGTATTTTTATAATTCTTCTAATACCAACTTACATATGTATTACAAAAAGAAAACAAAGAGAAAGCTTTCTAATAAAAAATGGTTCATTTATTATTAAAAATGAATCAACTGTTTATCTGGGTATTTTGATTTTCGCTTTTTCTATAGCATTTATGGAATTTATAGGTGAATCCATTCGTTTTTATTTACCAGAAAATTAATTAATGTAAAGACTCTTTTATTAATTAATAATAATGGTTAGAAATCAAGGTAAAGGTGGAAAGAATTGGAAAAAATCCAAAAAAAATTCAGAAAATACTGAGAAAAGGCAGCTTGAATTTAAAGAAGAGCAACAAGAATATGCTTTAATTGTAAAAATGCTTGGTAATAGTAGATGTGAATGTTTATGTTCGGATGGACGAACAAGATTAGGGCATATCAGAGGAAGTATGAAAAAACGAGTTTGGATAGTTAAGGATGATATTGTTCTATTATCCCTAAGAGATTTTCAAGATGATAAAGCTGATATTATACATAAATATACACACGAAGAAGTAAAAATACTTAGACAATATGGAGAAATTGTCGGATTAAACAATAATGAAGAAATTTCAGAGGATATTCTTGAGGATAATGGATTTGAATTCAACTCAACAAAATTGGATGAGACTAAAGAAGAAATTATAGATGATGATATGTTTAATGATATTTAAAAAAGAAGAAAAGTATTATCACCTGAAAATTGTATAAAAAGTTTTATAAATATGGTATTCCTAAAGCAGATAGAATACGAAAATATACACTTAGAAAGAAAAAAAATCTAAAAAAATTATGAATAAGGTAATCTACAGTTGTCTATACGCAAAGATGACTAAAAGCCCCGATGCAAGTCTCGTCTTCTTCACTACTATATAATGAATTGGTTGGGTGTAGAATATATTCAACACTTAACCAATTTTCATTAATCTGTCCCAAATATGTTTTTCTTCATTTGATGGATGACTGAGTGTAGCTCTTAAATCTTCAAACATTCTATCTATTTCATCTAGTGTGTATTTAGGCGAAATATACCGGAGCTGAATATTACGCGCTCCATTTTTCGCGTCACCACTGGCAGTTAGTATAAATGGTATGTTTTTATATTTTATATGTACGGATCTATATGTATCTCTATATGTATTCTCCAATTGATGGAGCAGAGCTGATGGAATCATTGTAAATTTAACATATTTAATAAAAGCAGATTCATTTTTCATATCGTGTTTTATGTTTTTTTACCAGTTTCATTTAAAAAAAATATATATCCATATTCTATGGAAGATATAGATAACCATAAAGTTGCATTTATTACAGGTATAAATGGTCAAGATGGTTCATATCTTGCCGAATTATTATTAAACAAAAAATATCATGTATATGGAATTATACGAAGAACCTCAAATATAAATACGTGTAGAATTAATAATATTTTTAATCAATTAAATTTATTTTATGGTGATGTTACAGACACAAGTTCTCTAATTAATATACTTAACCAAATTGGTAATAAGCATCCAGAATCAAAAGTAATTGAAATTTATAACTTAGCCGCTATGAGTCATGTTAAGGTTAGTTTTGAAATTCCTGAATTCACAGCATCTAATAGTGGTACAAGCGTTTTAAGTGTTTTAGAAGCAGTTAGACTTTCACAAATACACAATAAGGTTAAATTTTATCAAGCATCAACATCTGAGTTATATGGTAAAGTACAGGAAGTTCCACAAACAGAAACGACTCCTTTTTATCCACGCTCACCATATGGTGTGGCTAAATTATATGGATACTGGATAGTCAAAAATTACAGAGAATCATATAACATGTTCGCATGCAATGGAATACTATTTAATCATGAATCTCCAAGAAGAGGGCCTACATTTGTTACGAGAAAAATCACAATTGGATTAGCAAATATTATTAAAGACCCAAATTTTATATTAACTTTAGGTAATATTGATTCAAAAAGAGATTGGGGTCATGCAAAAGACTATGTAGAAGGTATGTGGAGAATATTACAATCAAAAGAACCGGATGATTTCGTTTTATCAACAAATGAATACCATACTGTTAGAGAATTTGTTGAAAAATCATTTGCCTTAAAAGGATTTCATATATTGTGGAAAGGTTCTGGTATTAATGAAATCGGAGTTGATAAAAATACTGGTAGAACCCTTATAAAAATTTCAGAAAAATATTTTAGACCATCTGAAGTTGATGAGTTATTAGGTGATTCTAAAAAAGCGAGAAATTTATTAGGATGGAAACCTCAATTTTCATTCGATGATTTAGTAAAAGATATGGTTGATTCAGATTGTTCATAATTATGATGTAGTAGATACACTTATACTTACATTAGGGGATGTGGATGTTGTAGAAGATATTGAAGACGACGATACCACAGGTTTAGGTGCTACCACGGATACTACAGGTTTAGGTGCTACTGCGGGTTTAGGTGGTAATGGTTTTGTGCTCATTCTCGCTGCGTTTTTTGTATTATAAACATATGCATTTTTTGATTTTTTGAAAATATCAACAATATCATCACGTTTATATTTCCAAATACCACTTAATAACATTAATATTGATAAAATAATCAATATTATTAATAATATTTTCTTAATTTTCTTGTAATATTTTGTCTCCTTTTGTTTCTTTTGAATTCGTCTTTGCAAATCAAATTCCATCACATCCAATTTATCATTCTCTCGTAAAAATTCTTGAATTCTACGTTGTTTATCCATCGTATCACCATTACGAATATTTTTTATCATTTCTTGTGCATTTTCTAATTCCTCGTTTTTAGATTCAAGTTCTTCCTCGTGACTATTCATTAATCGGTCCATTTCTTGTGTAAATTCAGTTTTTAATGATTGGTGTTTGTCTTCATTCATATTTTTATCACCAACCAGTAATTCCATTGCTCTTGTAAATAATCCTTTGATTTTATCGCTATCGTTTATATCGAAATCATATACACCACTTAATCTATCATAAACTAAAAAATTTACATCTTTATTTGTTAATTTTTTGTCAAAGAATTTTAGACTGATATAATGTATTCTAACTGGAGATTGTTTTGGTGTTCCTATTAATTTTATAAAATCCTTTCCAGAATGTTTTTTCTGATAATCTGTTACTACTTGTCCATTTATATTTAATAATAATTCACCATTAACATATACTTTCATTTCATTATTTCCAAACGTTTCCGTTATATGATACAATACGCCTTCATATAATTTAATTCGTGTATTGTAATCTAAATATGAATACATTTCTAAGTCACCATCTTCTGAAATACCAATGTAATATAAATTAGAAAATGACTTTCGGCCAGATGTCATACCATCATTTTTAAACACCTTAATGCATATTTCTTTTGAATATGCACTTTCATTTACATTTAACGATTCAGATACAGAAGACTTTTCATTATTTATATTTAATTGAGTTGTTTGCTCTAATATCAATCCATCTGAAAAATCTAATGAGTTTTGGGAATAATCACTATCTAATACAAAATCACCAAGATTCTTATAATCTTTAAAATGGGCTTTTTTACTTGCAGAAGGACCACCTATATAAAATTCTCGATTTTGATATATAGCTAATATTTGATTTGGATTTAATTCTTTATCATAAAATTGAATTTGTCTTGCAAAAGCATATTGGTCATTTATTATAGTCTTTAAATATTCATTTGCTTTTCTCTTTTTCTCTTGAAAGTCTCCACTTAATTTATTTTTATATTGCGCTTCTATCACATACTTACTAATATCTGGCATAAGAAAAGCAGAACTATCTAACATATATGCCGTAGGTACTGATAATATTAAATCTCCAAATTTTTTACCATTAATAAATACACCAATATTACTTTTAGTCTCATTAATTGTTGTTGTTATTAAATTTATTCCGTTTATTACATTGTAGTCATCAAAATAGTTACTATTATTACTATTTTGAAATTTAAAGAACAAAGATGGTGGAGAGTCTTCCATCAATTCTCTCATATCCTTTGTTACAATTATTCTTTCATTTAAATTAAATACTAAGCAGGGAAAATCCATGCCATTAGAAGTATTTGACTTTGCTCCTATGACTCCTATGTTTATTATGATATCATCATTTATACGACTATAAGATTTGTTTTCATCATAATTAAATAAAAATGTTCTATTAAAAGAATATATTTTTTTGTCTTTTAAACCTGTTACAAGAGTTTTCCAGGGGAGAGGACGACCAAGACTTCTGAGTATTCCATTTACCATTATAACACCCATTCCCCTACCTGGATGGGTTGTTAATTCACGAATACCTTGTATCATTTCTTCATCAGACATTGTAAAACCTTTTCCAGATGTATATTCTGGAGCAATACCAAAATTTAAACTTGCAATTTCTGATGGAATATCACTACTCTTAGAAACTCTTCTTCCATCAGATATTACTTCTACTTTACTTTCTACCAATTCTTGTAATTGCTCTTCTTTTAAATCAGCTTGATACATACTTTCTGCTGCGGTTATCGCTTCTTTGGCAGAAACGGCTGGAGTTTTATCCAGATTCCTCGCGTTTTTATAAGCAGTGCGACCAGTATTTACTATTTGACCAAGTTCAGGTTCTTTTATGCCCATACCAGAAGCCTTTTGATATATTTCTGCGACAGTATCACGTTCCATTCTTCTCGATAAATTATATTCCTCTATTCTTCCTTCCACTACTTTTAAACGTGCCTTTTGATCATCAGTCAATACTGACATATATTTATCATATAATGTTTGGGGACTATAACCAGCACTTGTCGGATATTTCTCTAACCGTTCAATACGTCCTTCCACATAAATAATAAGTTTTTCTTGTATGGCTGAATTCAACATCGCCAAATGTTTATTAGTTAATTTCGATTTATTTTCTTCAATAAAATCAGTTATATACGAGTCTTTATAAGCAGTCGTACTCATATACCTCTCAATTCTCTTCTCAACTGTTTTTGTCATAAGAGCTTCCTGTGCTTCTTTTTCAGCTGCTTTTTTTACTTTGGCTGCTTCTTCCTCGGCCTTCTTCTTAGCAGCTTCACTAATCTTTTTTACTGAAAAACTTGACTTCTTCTTCTTCTTTTTACCTATTTTTAAAGACTCTGAAACTGGATTTACGAAAGTTGAAAATGAAAACAACATTATTAATGAAAGTAAAGCAATATAAAAATGATGGGGTTTTGACATATTATACCCAATATTAAAATATTATATATAATTTATTTGCCCTACATATTTTATGAAAATAATTGACACATTTATTAATGAAGGAGATATACTAATCCGTGAAAATAATATTGATGAATTATACAATCTATTTCAATATTTATTACATCAGGAAGAATACACTATGAATTTAGAATATTTATTTCAAAAATTATTCCTAAAATCAATTATTTACGGTAATAAAGATACGATAATGTTGTTTATCAATATATATAATAATCATATGAATCAATTATCCAAAAAGTCACAGCTTCCAACTATAAAATATGCAAAAACATTGATTAAAAAAAGACAGAAATCATTAGCACAATGGTATTGTGCTATTGCTGATAAACTATGAATTAATTTTAATATTATTATAGATAATATTGAATAATATGACCTATTGTAAATTGACGGAACATTCTAAAAAAAATACTTGTTCTATTACAACTAACAAACATGAGAATTCAGATTTGTGTGAATATAATAAAGAAAAGAAAAAATGTTACACATTAAAAAAGAAATTGTCTAATCCAAATAAAACTACCAATACAAAAAAAAAGGATAAAAAAGTAAATAAACCATCTGTTCAAAAAGAAGATATCAATAACTCAACTATTAATGTAAATTATAATAATTATATTTCGTTGGAATCTGTAAAAAAATATAAGAAAATATATAAAGATAAACAAGAAGGCGTATCTTCAGACAAGGATATTGTTTCATTACACGCCAAATTAAAAAATAATAGTTTTAAGAAAAATCAAACAGGATTATTTTGGATACAAGAACAAATTGACAAATTAAAAAATACTAAAGAACAGCAATCTGATAATGAATCAGATTCATCAAAAGATAAAACAAAAACTACACCAAAAAATAAAAAAGACATAAGTAGTGATTGTTTATTACCTGATTTTAATGAAAAATATTATGAACTTATTAATGTTGATGGTGATGGTAATTGTGGATATCATTCTTTTATTAAGGCTATGCTAAATAATAAATATAGTTTAACCGTAAATAATATTATACGGGATACTCCAGACAAATTAAGAAAATTAATTGTAAAAAAATTGGCACGATCTAAACTTAATGCAGATATTTCAGCAGCTTCAAGAGCAAAGGGTGGTATTGGTACGGATCATATTCCTGATGATTATTGGATGGATTCATACGAATTACAAATATTAGCAACTACATTTAAAACATGTGTCCATATTTGGGAAGTTTCATTACAGAAATGGACATTACTCCCTGTCAAAACTAACTACGATTTAAAAGATTGTTTATCTAAACAACAAAATATATTTATTTATGCAGATGGAATACATTTTCAAGTAATTACCAGAAATAAATAATTATATTTTCTATAGTAAATGGTAAAAAATTTTAATCATACATTTATTGAACAGCATAATGAAACTACACAATTAGCTCTTCAGACACCAATCGTTAATTTTAGAGATGGTTTCGGATGTACTGGTCAAAATGGACGTCATATTGATAAAGATTCATTCTTAAAATATAACTCTTTACAAACACAAACTGGGGAGAAACGTACCTTGCCACATGTTGGTTTTCTTACAGTTCCATATATGGGATGTGGTCAAGCCGCATTAAAGACAGAACCAAGATTAGACTCCGAATATACGTATGCACCAAAGAGTTCCAAAAAATCAGGTGTAAGAAATCGATTCATACCATTGGTTGGATGCATTGCAAATGAAATACAACAACCAGAACATATATTACCTGAAGCTGTTAGAGATGATTGGCTAAGAGGAGGATACCCATCCAGAAAATGCAAATACGATAGAGCTCCAACGCCATGTCCTATTAACTCTACACACTGGCCATTCCCAAATCAATCTTAAACACATATAATATCAAAGTTCATTACAATTTATAATACAATTATGAATGATAAGTCAGTATCAAACACAAATCAAGTTTATGATTTAGAAATAGAGAAAAAACCAAATTGTAAAAGAATATCACAATATGTTTTAAACTTTTGCTTCTCTTTTGATCATTTTGATTCAATCAAATGTGAAAAATACCAAGAAATGTTATCAAAAAAATGTAATAAAAATGAAAAAGTAATAAAAATGATCAAAAATTATTTTTTATTGTATAATTGTTAAGTAACTAATATTAAAATTAATCATATGGGAAATTCAATTTATAATACAAGCTTGTATAATTTTGATGAAATTACATTAAATAATGATATATTATATGATTTTACTGATATAGAATTTGATAAGAATAATGTTAATTACAATGGAAATAATGATATTCTCAAATATCTCACATATATAGATATTGATTTACCAGAAAAATGAGATTAAAATTATTTTTTATAATATAAACTGTCAAAATGTCTGTGTGGCAACAAATTGATAAGAAAGTTAAAGAATCTAAGCCATTTACAAATGATTTTAAACATCAATACAATAAAAAGCAAAATAAACAATTACTACCACCATCAGACACATTTGAGCAAAGAAAGAAAAAAAATACTATTTGCTTTGAACCAGATTATAGTCCTGCTGATTTAAGGGTTCAAATGGGATATGGACTTTGGACTCGTTTTTCAAAACCTATTCAAGATAATGATGTAATAATGGTTCCAGCATTATTCTTAGATGTTTTCAAAGACATTAACAACTCTTACAAAGAATTAATGGAAGAAATGGTTTATGGAGACTTTTGCGCATGGCATGGAAATCAACAATTAGATGGTACTCACTGGATTATGAATGATAGAGCCCCGTGTAAAAATAAAAGCGCTCTATTTCATAGAATTGTGGAAAAAATTGCACACTATTTTAACATGGATGTACATGCAACAAGATTTAATCTATATGAAAATGGAGATGAATGGAAACCGTATCATTTTGATGCAGCAGCCATTGACCCAGAAAAGGCAAGAAATCAAAATATTACAATTGGAGTATCTTTCGGAGCAGAAAGAAGTATCGCATTTCAACATGCAAAAAATGGAACAAGAACAGAATTTTTGTTACCAAATGGCATGTGTTACGCTTTTGGTAACAAAATTAATACAACTTGGAGACATGGTATCCCACCAAAAATAAATGAAACTATGGGAAGAATTAGTATTATTTGCTGGGGATTTTGTAATCAAAATCAAAATTAATTTATATTATAAAAATATATGCCTCCAAAACCAGGAAATAAAAAAGAACCATTAAAGACTATCGATTGGAAATATAAACCAAATATTATTCATTATGGTACCGATGGATTTGGTCATCAATTAGAAGGGACAATTGGTTTAATATCCATGCATATTGCTGGAAAAATTAATTATATATTCAAAATTAATAGAGATTATTCTTTTGAACACAATTATTCTAAAGGATTAAACAATGATGCAAAAAAATATATGATTCATGCTATTTCTAAATTAAATGAATTTTTTAAACAAGATTTACAAAAATATGACTCATATAACAAAGTACATATACATGAAATATATAAAATACCAGAATTACCTGATAAATCTACTATATATACTATTGATAATATTTATAGAGAACCCCAAGATTATATGATTCAGTCACAAGAATTTATTAAAGACATATATTGCAATAATCCCTATTTACCATCACCAACATTTAAAAACTTTAAAGGTATAAATATTATTATCCATATTCGTCTTCATGATACTGCAAATAGACAATTTGAACTTGAATTATTATATTCAAAAATTAAACAACTTCAGAAAGATGAAAATCATAAAAATTCATTAATTACTATACATACTAATGGCAATATGCAAAATAATATTATTAATCCAAGTCCATATAATAATGTTAAAATTTTTCAAAAAAACACACCAGTTTTGCAAGTATTAAGTGATTTTATTCATGCAGACATACTTATTATGTCTCAAAGTGCATTGTCATATATTGCTTCTTGGCTTACTAAAGCAACTCATATTTATGCACCATGCTTTATAAAGGATAATTGGATTAGAAGAAGAATTAGACCAGATTTTAAATTATATTCAGATATTGCTTAATATATTTTATTAAGTTGAATTTTTATCTGGACGAACAAGGTTTAAATGAATATTAAATTTCTTTACAATTAAATTATGTCGTAACTCTATTATCTTTATAATCATTTCACTTGATAAACCACCAAGACCTTTTATTGGTTCATACAAATGATATTCATCAATTCTATTTGCGTAATAATGTGCATATTTATAATTCATTATTGCAAATCTGTCATTATAACCTTTGTATGAATATTTATTTGGAACACATAATCCATTTTCAGTATTTTCCAAATATTGTAATATTTGTTTTAGTTCATATTCTTTTATCCCAACAGTTTGATCTGGGCGTATAAATATTACATAATCATAAGTATTTTCAGGAACCATTGAAAATGACCTTTTTAAAGATTCACATGCACATAAGTGATTAAAAAATAAACCTTTTTTATTATTTTTAGAATACTTCCAGTTACCACGTACTGCATAGTTTTCAATATTTATTGTATCAGAATAATCTTTCTGTCTATCCAATTTAAATGTTAAATTATATTTGTCAGGTTTTAAATATTTATAGGAATTGTAATCAATTGGGATATTTATTTCTTTTAGCCAAACACGCTGACTCTCAGTATCTTCTAATTTCCAACTATGAAAATAAGTATCATATTCTATATTTAGGTTATCTAATTGTTTATGAAGTTTTTTATGATTTTCATATATAGATTCAATTGACCTTTGCAATCCCCAATATACTAACGCGCATTTTTTTATCATTAATATAAAACGAAAAATTTATTTATATTGCTAAAATTAAACTTAAGAATTTGAGCTTGAGACTTCATATGTTTTTATAGGTTGGTTCGAATTTTCATATGAAAAGGATAGTACGCAGTCTGCAACAAATGAGGATGTCCAAATTACAGATTTTTTTCTAACACCTGCATAAATTAAAATCTAATCTTAATACCTAATCCTAATTCAAAATAAAAAAAACATTTCGTTTTTTTATTTATTTTTCTTTTTTGTTTTTTTTTGGTTTTTATAAATTTTATTTATAAATTTTAAATACAGTCAATAAATTCATTTACATAATCTTGAGATGTTTCTGTCTCTTTGATTTCCTTAAGAATATCATTAATATACTTTTCTTCCTTACTAAAATTAGGGAATTCAAGAATGTTATTAACTTCTGTCGCAACCGCAAACCGGGAGACAACTGCTTGAGTTATCATGATTATACCAGTTGAAATATACGGATTATAATTTGCACCAGTCATGAACAAGAATGAATATTGCATAACTATAGTAACTATTGTGGCAAGAAACGTTTCTTTAATCATTTTACCAGGACTCTGTATTACTTTCTTAATATTTTTCATTTGATAATTGTGATTATCCTTTGAAATGGTTAGCATTTCCTGTCTTTTGGAACTAATTTTCTTATACATTTTGTCCATTTCAGCAAAATTCTTAAGCAATCCTTTCAGATAACGATTCTTTTCTTCAAGCTTATCTTGCTCGTCTTCAGAATTCTCCTTATCTTTCTCAAGAACTAATTTTTCCATTCTTAGAATATTAACTTCCGTTTGAAGATTCTTGTTAGTATCTATGATATAATTAGAAGTATCCTGCGGTTCAATTACATGATGATTACTTGAGGGTGGTTGAATAACATAAGTTGTTGATTCTTTACCCGAATAACCCTTTGTAGGAACGTTAGAGGATACACGGATACCGTCCATTATTAAATGTTTTTCTCTATGTATTATTTTTTGTATTTACTAAATTAATGTTGGGAAAGTTAGAATTAAAATATAATCATTTTTTTAGAAAAAATAACTAAAATAAGAGACTAAGAACACAAACTTTAATTATATTTCTCGCACAATTCGTTGTATCATACTTGTCCATTTACAGAATATACAAATTCATTCATATCAATTACATTTGTTAATTTATCATTATTAATATAACTATAGTCATTTATAGCAACAATATGAGAATCATTTACTTCTACATTGTCATGTAATTCATGTAATATGTTTCTGCCAGAATCTTTAATTTTTTCCATACATTCATTAATTAAGTGGGATTTTCCATTACCACCACTACCTAACAAGTAAATTGTCTTTTGTTCTGATTGTAATAATTCTAACAATATATCTCTTGCATTTTCATATGAAGAGGCTTGATAATAATGATATGGCATATTTATAATTCATTAAATTATTATTAAATCATTTAATTTTTATCGCTTCCTTTCTACTATATTTCCATTAATATCAATTCTTGGATTTGTAATCATCATTTTTGAATCCATATTTAATTTTTTTCTCTCACATTTTACGGGTATTATGGGTGTATGTTGATTTCCTCCTATTGTTACGTTATAATATTCATTTTCAATTTTTTCTCCCTTTACTTTACAACTTTTTTTAACAGTTTTTATTTGAGTATTGAATCCTAAACTTAATGCTAATGTATGAATGTTTTTAGCAAGTTTTTCAATCTTTTGTACTATGTAATACGCACATTTATCTAAATATCCATCAGTATCTATTAGTCCAGCCAATATTTGTAGTCTAATTTCTTTTGAGTTTTTTAAATATATTTCAGGTATATGCTTGTTGTTTAAAAGATTTAGAGATTTGAATTGATTTCTCATATAATTATCCAATCGCGAATGATTGGTATCAGTAGTAGTAACATAATATGTTGCGATATATGGTGTTTCCCAAGACTGACACTCTGTTTTTCTATTTTTAATAGCGTATTTATTTATATTCAATCCAAGTGAATGA
>CERI01002675.1_pt1 | contig 12228 bp, 12 predicted proteins | sample 350261 | NCBI WGS metagenome assembly CERI01 (sample SAMEA2620979, study PRJEB7988) | marine metagenome | isolation source: saline water (ENVO:00002010), including
GCTTGTGTAGCCTTCAAACTGCTCTAGGCTGCTATTGTATCTAAACATACCAGCAGCAGGACTACCATCTCTTTGGCCTGTTGTACCAGCAGGAACCTTAACAGATCCTGTGCCACTTAAAGTTAGATTAGTAAATGAAGGACTATCACTTGTAGCAACACCTTGGTTTAAAGCCTTAACAGACGCAATAGCAGTAAGCTCACTGTCCATTAGAGCACCAGCAGAGGTTACATTAGCTGTGTCTGTTACGTCAGCACTAGCCTCTATACCATCTAGTTTAGTGCCATCAGTAGCTACATCACGACCATCAAAAGTACTATTAGTTGTAATAGCACCTGTCATAGCACCACCAGCTTTAGGTAGAGCAGCATCTGCTTTAGTACCTTGTGCGGCTGTAGCGTAGTCTGAAGAATCAAATGCTTTTACTTGAGCAAGATTAGTTACTTCAGAATCCATCAATGCACCAGCGGCTGTTACATTAGTTGTATCAGTTACATCTGCACTGGCTTCTACACCATCCAGCTTAGAGCCGTCTGTGGCTACGTCACGCCCGTCTAAGAGGCCATCTGTAGTTAGGTTACCTGATATGACCGGGGCAGTTAAAGTCTTGTTAGTGAGCGTCTGAGAGCCTGTGAGAGTAGCTACAGTAGAATCAATAGCTATTGTTACAGCATTACCTGTAGCACTAGAATCAAGGCCAGTACCTCCAGAAACTGTAAGCGTCTCTGAATCAAGATCAATTGCAATAGTTCCAGAGTCTGTAGTTACATCTAAGTCTTGTGCAGTCACTTGAGAGTCTACATAGGCTTTAACAGACTGTTGAGTAGGTACAAGCGTTGCACTATCTGATGACATGTTATCTTCATCAACAAAAGCTGTGATGTTAATTGTACCATCATCAAGACTTCCAAAGGTTAAGTCTGTAATAGTAGTAGCAGCAATAGTGCCACCCTCTACTTTATCACCAGAGATTTGATTGTCTGCAATTGTAAGAGTACCTGCTGAGACATCTAGAGTCTTTCCAGAACCTACAGTAATGTCAGCAGCATCAATAGTACCGCCATTAATATCTGCTGTGTCAGCTACAAGGCTGTCAATATTAGCAGTACCATCAATATATAAATCTTTCCACTCAGATCCTGAAGCACCTAAATCATAAGTATTGTCAGCACTAGGAAGTAAGTTAGAGGCTACATCAGCACTAAAGGCTACTGTATCTGTAGCAGCATCACCGAAGGTTAGATTACCTGCAATAGTTGCATTGCCTGTTACTGTAAGGTTACCGCCTACACTCAAGTTATCTGCAAGAGTTGTAACGCCTGTAACGCCTAAAGTACCTGTAACGGTAGCGTTTGCATCTACGTCTAAAGTATCTACGTGGGCTGTACCGTCTAAAAATAAATCTTTAAACTCTAAAGAAGAAGTACCCAGATCAATATCATTAGTTGTTACAGGTACAATAGCACCATCTTGAATACGTATTTGTTCTACGGCAGCACTAGAGACTTCTACATAAAAGCCCCAACGGTTATTAGTACTATCTGCTTCAATCTTGTTAAGAAAATCTAAGTCACCAATCTTAAATACGTTACCACCTTGACCATCAGTACCATCGTGTCTGTGACCAGTAGTGCTTAAAGTAGCTGAATATTTAAAAGCATTTAAAAGTTGATTGTACTCATTGTTAAACAAAGATGCTGTGATAGTATCCCCGTCAGAAAATGTACTTTGTCTTGTATAGCTCTGAGCCATTTATTATCTCCTACCTGAAGGGGTGTAGTCTACATAAAGACCATTAATAGTATAAGGTGCGTTAGTATCTGAACTTGTTATAATAAAACTTACAGTGTGACCGCTGCCTTGAATTGCTTGTCGTACTAGAGGATCAGGAGTAGCTCCAAATACACTAGTATTAAATATACCTGAACCAAAAATACTAGGCAGAGGTATGCTATCTAACAGATAATCTAAAGGCTGTGCTATTGTAGGATCTTCATAATCGTAACGCACACGTAGCGTAGGCTGAACACCACCTTCAGGGCTTACTGAAAGCCTGACATAGCGCATAGTCTTTTTAGTACCTACATCACCAAAGTCTAAGTTAGGTGTCTGATAAGACGCTGTTATATTTGAAGGAGAGCCGCCATAGTCATAAGAGTTACCTATATTATGATTATAAATATAACCATTAGTATCTCCATGCCACGTTCTTTCAATACCATCTGCTCCAAAGTTTGAAGTTATTGCTGTTGCTTTAATGCCTTCTATCTCTGAGTACTGAAAACCTTCACTTGTTAATGTAGCTATAATGCCTTTGGCAGAAGCATTAGCTGTTCCTTGTGTGTTGTAAAACAATCTATACTGAGAATTATCTCTTAGTACAACACTAGAAATAGTTAAGTTGTCAACATTTTCTGCAATATTTTGTATTACAGATTGAATAGGTCTACTTACTGCACCTAACTCTACGTCACCAATACGCGCTGTACCTGCAACAGTTCTTAGGCCATCAGGACTTAGGAACAAAAGGTCACCTGCAATTTCTTGAATACTACCAGCACTTAAACAACCTACGTTCTTTGTAATAGGTTGGACAGTAATACTATTAGAATCATTAATATTTAAAAGTTTAAAAATACTATTACGGCAAAAGATAATTAAGTCACTACGGAAACTAGCTAGTCCTACTACTTGGTCTTCAAGTACAATAGAACCTGCACCTGTACCTGAAAAGTTATCAGGGTCATTAGTATGGCTGTAGTAAATTGTATTAGATGTAGAACCTGCACCAGCAACTACAAAGTGCTTATCATGTATAGTGCCTACTGCTGGAGCAACTGTGCCATCAACTGTAACCTCACCTGCAAAGAAAGTACGAGAAGTTAAAACACCAGTGCCTTCCATCCTGAAGAAATAAGGCTTGTTAACGCCATCACATATAAGGATCTCACCGTAGTCTGAAAGACCTTCAAAGAATGCAAAGCTAGTTACTGCTTGGTCAGTGCGTACTAAATCTGTACGCCCAGTAAATGTAGAATAGTTATCACCACTGCTGTGTACACTAGACTTAGATATAGAAATCCAAGAAGTACCATCTTGACTAAAAAAGATACCTGTACCTGCACAAACTATTACGCCATCAGCGTAGCCTCTAATACCTAATATTTTAGTGTCACCATTAGGCCGTACAGCACTAGTACCACCAAAAGCATTAAAGCCATTTACACGCCTATAGCCGCCATTAATATCTACTTCAAAGTTTACAAGCTTAGAAGCAATTCCCGGCTGCTGAAGCATCTCAAGCTGGTTAAGGCTTGTGTATAAACCACCTTTAGCTGATAGACCAAACGGTTGTGACATTAAACAAACCTCATGCGATCATCAGTAAGTATGCCCGGATTAGGAGTCATTAGATTGCTTTTCATTAGACGTAAGCCACGCTTGTAATCTTCTAAAGCAAATGCTGAGAACTGTGGACTTTCTTTAAACTGATAAATATAATATCTAGATCTATTAAGTAGTACAGGCTTATAAGTATTTGGGAATACAGTTTCATCACTAAAAGCTGAAAGCTCTGTAGGTAGTACATAAGCATAGAACCATACACGATAAACTTTGTCAGGTATGTTACTTAAACCAAACTTACGATTGTCTGGACTTTTGATTACGCTGTTAGGCACCACCATAGTTTTGAGCATCTGCATCATCTAAGTTTTCAGAGATTCTTCTGTAGTCCTTCCAATCATCTGTAGACATGAATCTTAGGTTACGTGCTGTGTAAGGAGTAGTTTCTCCATCAACGCCAACAGTAGTCAAATAAAAGTTATTCCAATCAATATAGCCATAGTCAGTAGTGAGAGAAGCACTAGTAGGTTTCATTGTGTACCAACGCTGTCCTGCTACTGTTTCTACATATACATTACCGTACATAGGATCTGTCTCACCGCTAAGATCAGCAGCAAGGAAAGGCCATTGAGGTTCTTCATTAACTATATCTAGATATGCTCTGTTGATAGCATCTTTAACATGTTGTTGAATACCCACAGCAGAAGTAAAGTTAGAACTGGTAAGCTCTACTTCATTCATCTCCCGCAGGAGTTCATTAGTTAACTCTAGATATGTTGCCATTATTTATGTGCCTTTTGAATCTCAAAGGTTGCTGACTTGCTTGCACCTTTGTGTGGTTTAAAACCATCTTTAGGATCTTTCATAAGCTTGTAAGACTTACCAGACTTCATCCAATGATAACCTTTAGGTGCAGCTACTTTCATTTTACTGACTGCTTGACAGTCTTACCGCCACACATCTTTTCCATATCTTGTATAGAAGCATAGCCACCTTTATTATAAACAGAACGTCCACCACCCATCTTAGGCATACGCTTTTCATAACCGCCCATCATATAACCTTTTTTCTTATCTTTACCGTACATCATTAGTCTTGCCCCATTGAAAAAGTTTTACTAATTGCTCTAGCACCTTCTAACTCTGTTGAGCATTCAGGGTCAGAGTCTTTATTAAAAATTTTATCAAAGTTATCTTTGTAACGTGCATAGTTACTACCCTTACGAACTCTACTGCCTTTACCAGCAATAGTACTTCTCATCATCATAGGCTTTGCATCTGAACCAAGTTGTGGCATTTTTATCTCCAGTAAAAAGGAAAGGGGCCACCGAAGCAGCCCCATCCTAAAAGGTCTAGTCGATACCGTAGAAGGCTGAAACCAGAGCTTCTGGTCGCAGTACCTTAGAACCGTAAACGTGAAGACCACGTACAATGTCACCAAAGCTATCTGGGTCACGGATGACTTCAGTGCTTGTGATTGTCTGAGCAGTAGCTGTAGAAGACAAGTGACCAGCAAGACATTGACCAGCAGCATTAGATACCGCAGGAATGTTGTTGGACTTGTACATGTTAAAGCCACGTAGCTTACCAGAGCTTACCAATCCATTGCGGATTGAACCCTGACCAGCATTGTAGTCTACAGACAATAGCTTAGAGCTAGAGCTTGAGAGTACTTCGTAGAACTCAGGACTAGCAACAAACCAGCGACCTTCTTCTGGAACATTCTGTTCGTCTAGCAAACGTGCCATACGAGCCATAATGTCTAGAGGGTCATGCTCATTAGTGCCAAAACCAAGGTCTAGGTTACCAGTACCGTCAAAGGTGCCTTCAGCAATGTCAGTAGCATTGTCTGTACCAAGAATATGGTCAGGACTAGAGCTAGATACGCCAGAGAACATAGATGCCAATACACCTTCGTCAAAAGCATCACGCAATGCGTAAGCTGCTGAAGAGGTTGCAACGTCACGGAAGTTAACGTGAGACATATTGGTTTCAATATCGTCTACGATAAACTTAAATGCGTTAGCTGTATCTACAACCATTGTTACTTCTTGGTCGGTCAGCTTAGTAGCTGTTACATCTTGACCACGCTCATACTGATAAACAGTAATCGTAGGCTCTTTGATGATCCGTACACTATCACCGAATGCAGCAATTTCGCCAGCATAGTCAGTGTTAGTGATTGCTTCAATTACAGAAGACTTACGGAAAAAGTTTAGTACCTGCTTGGAATAAACTTTAGGTAGGAAAAATGAATTTTCCTGTCCTGTTACAGAGTTACCAAAGTTAGCATTGGTGTCTGTTGTCGGTTCAAAAAACTGATCTGATTGATTATAAGCCATGTTAATATTCTCCTAAGAACACAATTTTAATTATGGAACTACGCGCCCTTCGACCATTGCTTGTCTAATATCTTCTTCAAATCTATCAAACTGGTCTAAGGACATAGCTCCTATTTCCCGTTCAGTCCAGATTTTAGGCTGTCCAGCATCGACATTGGTTGTTTTAGTTGAAACCATGTCAGCCGCTGATGCCCTAGACTGCTTTCTGGGCTGTTGTTTTGATTGATTTTTGCCAGTTTCTAATTTATAAAGATCAATAGCTTTTGAAGCTAAAGCAACATTATCAGGATTATTATAAATCCAATCTTGTATTTGCTCAGGTTGTTCTCCTGCCCATTCGTGAAAACTTTCATCTCCTCTGATGTCCTCAAAGTCTGGATGACGTTCTCTCAACGTAAGTTCAGCATCTTGTCGCATTACTTCAGACTCACGCTGACGCATGGACTGTAGCTGTGCTTCTAGATCTGCAACCTGTCGTTGACTCTGCATATGTGCTACAGTTTCAACAGTGTTATACAAATCAGGGTATTCTTCTTTAAAGCTTTCAATATCTTCTACACTTTTAGGTGGTTGATACTGTGGTTCAGCAGCCCTAGCTTGCGCTAAAAGTTCCTGTTCCTTTTGCTTAAATTCAGAAAGTTTCTGATCATAATGCTTTTTTAGATCATCGTATCTTTTCTTATAGTTAGTTCTTTTTCGAGGTTCTTTTTCCTCAGGGGCCTCTTCTTCGGGGGTAGCCTGTGGACGCTCAAAAAATAACCCGTCTGCTGAACCTTGACTTGGCCCATCTTCTGTGTGCCATTCTTTTCTAGCATTGTAAGGGTTACTAACTTCTTCTTGTACTTCTGACATTCTCAATCTCCTTCACGGGGCTTGTGTCTTGCAAGGTAGCCATATTAACTCCGTCGAGTTTATGGGGCTTGTCTTACCAAGGTAGCCGTAAAAATTATCGAAGGCTAGGCATCTTATTGGCACCCATCATAAGCTTCTTGATTTCCTCGTCTGTCTGAGAGAGGGGTGAATCTTGCTCTTCTGGGTCTTCTTCCATATAACCGCCAATAGCCTTCATTTGGTAACCGCCATCGTAGGCACGTTCAGCTTCATCCATCATTACTTGGAGATTGTCTGCACCTATTTGGTCGGTTGCTTTCTTGGTAATAACAAACTCTCCATCACTCAAACGAGCGGGGATAGAGTCTGATACACCAGTTCCGGGGCCGTCAACTTCGCCAGCACCCGAAAATTCTGAAGCTACAGTCATTACTTTATCTAAAATGTTTCCTAGCTGTGGATCATTTTCTAATGCCTGTGCTAAATATTGTTGTTCTGAATCATCTAAAGATTCACCTATTACATAATCTAAATATTCATCTTCCATGTCCTCGTCTGGAAGCTGTGAAGCTATTGCTTCATCCATCTCTTCTGGAGGGATGTTATCGTATGTGTCTACTGGCATACCTTCTTCTGGCATCATAAGAGAGCCTTCAGCCTTTCCTAAGCGTTCTTTGTCAGCATAGTAACGGTCAGAAGCTTCGTCATTTAAATCACGTTTACTTTTTGAGGAAAGCAAAGACTCCATTTGTTTTTCTATTTTTTTTCTGTCTTCAGCACTTTTAGCTTTAGCAGTAGCTCTTCGCAAGTCTGCTATTTGATCAAGATCTTTTCTGTCTTGATCCATCTCTGCTAAAAATTCTAGCCTTATAACGTCTTCCTCAGTTACTTTACTCATAATCTTTCCTATTCAATGCTTCTTCAACTTGCTCTGGGAGTGTATCTAGTCTAGCCAGAAAACTCATCTTCCCCTGACTGCGGAACATTTCCAGTTCCGATGTTGCCGCCACCAGTACCTGTAACTCCAAGGTCTTGAGGCTGTCCAGATACTCCTTCAGGGCCTCCCATTGGAGCTTGTCCTTGGTCAACGGGGCCAGCTTCTTGGCTAGGGACTTGTCCAGCATTGTTTGCCATTCCTATAATTTGAGCCATCATTGCTGCTTCTTCTGGATCATTCATCAGTTCATCTGGGTCTAGATCCAAGCTGTAAGCAAGTTCACTAATTAGCTTGTTCATTTTAATAAACGGTGCAACGGCAGGGTTAGCTGCTGTCTGAAGGAACATTGTAAGTCTTTGTGACCTTACTTCTTTCTGCATCAGACTGTTCGTACCCGTAGCTTTTACTTCTAAATCACCTACAACACCCAACTTAGACTCTAAGAACTGCATATTCCACTGGAAATAAGCATCACCTAGAGGCTTTAGAAGGAAGTCATCAAGATTCTTAATAACAGTTTTAATGTTCAAAGATGCTGCACCAAGCAACATAGACATGCCAGAAGCAGTACGAGTCATGCTCTGTACGCCTGTTTGACCATGTGAATAGCTTGGTATACCTGTCTGTTCGTCTGCAAGCTGTCTGAACTTATCAAACATCTGCATGTTTTCGTTGGTAGTGTTAGGAAACTTCAAGCCATTAATAGCTGTTCCGGGAACTCCTGCTTGCCTACGGAATACTTTGCCGGGATATATCTCCATTGATTGACCACCTACAAGGGCAGTCTCATCTACATCAAAGATTACAGAGCCTGATAAGGCTAAGTTGTCAATAGCCATACGTGCATGACCATTCATAATCTTTTGAGAGTCATCCATGTTCTCAGCTACACCAATACCAAAGAAGCTGTATGGGTTCTTTTCATAGCAGAAAGCATGATAGGGGATGCGGAAAGGAGTGAATGGATTAACTACACTACGAAGCATTCTACCGTTACAAATCCAAGCGTTGATCTGTACTTCATCTAGGTCATCTACTTCTTCAGGGATGTCCATACCTACCTGTCGGCAGTACTCTGCATCCATAACACCCCAGTACTCTAGTACTTCATACTGTGAAGCACCATACTCATCATTACGACTATCATCTTTTAGTTCTTGTTCGTAATCTTCTTCAACATAGTTAGGGCCATCATTTAAGCATTCTCGTATAGCATCTTTTTCAAAGTAAGGAAGCTTGCCAAGACTGCGAAGCTGTGTACGATTCATTCGATGTCTATGGAATGAGTACTCTGCTTCGTCCATATTAGTTGCATTAGGATCAGGAAAGAAATCCCATATACTAACGAACTCCAGACGAGGGACGCGCACATCAACAGGAGAATAAGTACGTTCGCCATCCTCTCCTTCTTCCCATCTATGTAGCGTTTTATTAAAATTAAAAGGCCCCTTAACAATACCTGTGCCAAATAGTGCTGCTTCAAACAAAGAACTTCTTAGTTCACTAGCACCATTAGATTCTTCTATCTGATCGTGAATTATTTTTTCCATTCGTCTTGCAGCTTTTTGGGCTGGACTGACTTCTAAAACCTGAGGGTCTGGTGAAGGCCCTTCAACAAGCATACCTTTTTCTTCTGCTTCTTTATCAAGCATGGTTTCTTCAAACTTACCAGTGCCATAAGTAGCACCGGGTTTTAAAACTTTACCGTCCCCTTCGTAGCCTACGTCAAAAGGATTCTCTGTTTCTTCTACCGCTTCTTCACTAGGAACTTCTTGAGAAGTTTCAATTCCCGGAGCTTGTGTATTTAAATGGGCATACTCTGAAATACCTTCAGGTACTTTAGTTTCACTAATACCGATAGGAAACTTATTAGCACCAAACACAACATCTACAAGTTGTCCAAAGGCTGCAAGTACTTTAGTCTTAGTAACTTTAACAAAGATCCTAGACTTTTCAGACTCTCTAAAGCGTACATTCTTCCCGTAAAGACCACGATAGTTATGATAGGCTGTAAGCCATCTAGTCTCATCTAAGTCTCTAGCAGTCTTAGCAGATACATATCTATCATTAATAAGACCTACAAGGTTATTTTGAAGCTGCTCATCTAGAGTAAGCTCTATACCTTGCTCTCCCTCTACTTCATTAAAGTAAAGTTCATTAGCTGTTAAATTATTTTCTGACATTTAGTATCCAAACTCCGAATCAACGGGTGTGTAAGCCTGTTCCATACGCATGTTTCTAAACTGACTAAAGATGTCATTGACTTTAGGTCTTGACATAATTAAGTATCTTAAAGCATCGTATGCGTGGTCAGGCGCATGTGTATCTACATCTTCAGGGTTAGATTTATCCAGAGGAATACTTTGGAGTTCTCTAATCAAGTTTGGGCAGCTATTAAATATCTGTATCTTAGGTCTGCCACTTGGTTGAACTCTCAAGTATTCGTGGATTTGAATCTTACCTTGTATTCTATTTTTATCTGCTCTACGCAGCTTATGCCCTGCACGTTGAAGAGTTTCTCCAACTGTAGGGCCTGTTGTACCTGTTCTGTTCCATGCTGCGGTATCTAATACGCCTTGCACTGAATAAGGATCTTCTAGTTCCATGTTAGTAATCATTTGAGCTAACATCTCACCTGTTAAACCTTTACGGTATAACTCTCTGTATATAATTAATGTACCATCAGAGGGATCAACACAACCCCAAATACAAGAACTTTCAGAAGCATAACCATAGTCAATCCCTTTTAATCTTTCCCAACCTATAGGTATTTCAAAAGGAGTAACAACATGCACCATTACATCAAACTCTGTAAAGGCTGCACCTTCTGTAATATCCCAGTTACCTTCTAGCAACTGTCTACGTTGTACTTCTGGTAGAGCTTTAAGCATTTGCTCATATCTACCGTCTGTAGCTAGGTAAGGATTATCTTCTAACCTTGCTGGTATAAACTTACGTGTTAAGCCGTCCTGACCTGTAAAGCTTTCATTAGGCTCTGATGGGTTCACATAACGCTTCTTTACCCATGTCGCACCAGCACCACCGGGGTTAGCTGTACAACGCATGTAGGGCGTAATTTCAGGGTCTGTAGTACGTAGTCGTGATGCTAGGTAGTTCCAAGAGAACTCTGTATTAAGGTGAGTAATCTCATCAAAACCAATCCAGCTATAGGCTTGACCCTGATACCTGTATACGTCTGCATCACGCTCAAGGAATCCAAACTCTAACTTAGCTCCACTTGGAAACGTCCAAATCTTTTCTACTTCTCTAAACTTACAGCCGGGAAAAGCCTGTGGGTACAACTCACGACTTTTATCAATTAACTCCCTTAGTTCAGGCATGGAGCGTCTAAGTATCAACGCCCTATGAGCAGCCCTGTGAGCGAACCTAAGGGGATCTACGAGCATAGCATAGGACTTACCACCCCCTGCTGCACCACCATATAATACATCTGTTTCTGGAGCCGCTAGAAAGTCTGTCTGCGGCCCTTCGTTTGGACTAAAGATAACATTCTCTAATGCTTCTTCTTTAACTTTTTTGGGAAGATTTACTATATTATCTTCTGTAATTACTTTTCCTTCTTTAGCATTTTCTACGTTATCTATTTTAGCCAACGTAGCCTTAGAAGTTTTTAAAGCAGTTTTTTGATTCTTTATCTTTTGCTCTGCTTTAGCAATAAGTTTTTCTTTTACTCGTACAGCCTTCTTAGCTGCCATCTTATTTTGAGTAGCTCTACTGTAATTGTAGCCTCTAGACTTAGAGCCTTTAGCTCTCCCAGATCTTTTCTTAGGTGTGCCATCTAGCTTTAATAAGAAGTTACCTTCTTCATCAGTCTGGTAGTTTTCAGGATTAGCCTCCCAATCAGTCATTCTCTACAATCTTTTTTAGTCCTGCATGACTTAACTTACGACCTGTCTTATATTCAAGCCATGAAGCACCTTCACGTAAACTTAAAGATCTATCTTTTATCAGAGGCTTTATTTCGTTTAATATATTAAGCTGTTCTGGAACCTCTTCTAGAAATCTAGTGTCTTCAGCAAGCGTGTAACCAAAAGGTATTGTAGAGCTTGACCTACGTTTCAACATTTATAACCACCTCTTCCTTAGCGGGTAGTACAAAAATTCCTCCCTCAACTTTGTGACTGACATCTAACTTGTCTGCTTTCCCCAGCCCAATACGATCTAGTATTGTCTGTGCTGCCTGTAGCTTCATATTTGCTTGCGGCATAGGATTATCAGACTCCATAACTTGCACAAGCTTCATAGCAGCTTTTGGTGCAGACTGAGCCAGTATATTAGAAGCCAGATCCACAATCTCATTCTTTAAAGCCTTTGTGACTTGCCAATGAGTATTAGGAGCATAGCCAGCTAATTCGGCTGCTTGCTTAGGATCACCTCCTGTATCAACTAAATGGTCTAAGAAAGTCTGTTGTTTGGTTGTCAATTCTTTTTTCATTATTCTATTATAGAGGTAGTTTACAGATTTGTCAAGTTTTTTCTTGACAAATCATTAAAATAACTCTATAATATTTATAGACCCCCGGGGCTATATCTATATATACATCCCACTTGGAAGGTCTTAATAGCCCGCCCAAACTAGTGCACACCTCCTCTGTAGTTACTGAGTCTTTGAAGACTTTGAAGACCCGCCTAAACTGGTATACATTGACTTCTGCATAAAATGTAAATGATTTAGTATATATATGGGGGTGGGGGCATGGCCTCCTGCGTCCCCTCTAAAGTTCTAGGAAGAACTACAGAACCTAAGAGTTTT
>CERI01106658.1_pt1 | contig 12214 bp, 20 predicted proteins | sample 350261 | NCBI WGS metagenome assembly CERI01 (sample SAMEA2620979, study PRJEB7988) | marine metagenome | isolation source: saline water (ENVO:00002010), including
AAGGAGGACGGGGGCGAGGATGATAATAAATTATCCCCTAAAAACTTAGTGGCGCCCTGCTATGACAAGAGCTCAAAACCAAATATTCATCAATTTAATGTTTTTCATATTCCACTACATGAATGGTTGTCTAAATTCACATTAAAAGAATTAGAAGTATTCAAACAATTTATAAATAGTTTACCCGTCAAACCAATTGCCATATTCGCCAAAAGTGTTGGAGAATCGATTAAAGGAGAAAAAGTTTCTAACTCGATAGACAATAATAATGTCTACCAAAATAAAAAAATGTTTTTAGAATATTATAGATATATATGTCCTATGTTTGATAATTATAAAAAAACCGACGGAAATAATAGTTTTGATAATACACTGAAAGTCGTATTGGAAAATATAAATGTGGATAATAATCCGTTATTATTCGATGAAATTTGTTTTCTATTAAGACAATGGATAGAAACTCAAATGAATGTTACTACAAATGAAAGCAATATCCAAATAAGGAGGACTCATTTTAAAAATAAAATACGAGATAATATATTATCTAAGTCCGGTACAGATAAGATTCCTGTATCTATAAAAGACGAGATTACGAAAGCAGAATTCCCAAAATTCCCTCATTACTGGAATTCTATTAAGACTATTGTACTTGAATCCAATAAAAAATTTATAAACTTAATTATTAAACTAAAAAAACAACAAATTAAATCATTTTTTAAAATTAGTGATTATATTAGTAGACGTGAATCAATTGTTGATAATGATAGTGTAAAAAATGCAAAAAAATCTAAAATAATAGGTACTATTCAGAATGTCAATGTAGTGCCATTTGATTTCAAAGATGATTGTATTCGTGGTATTGCGTCAGGGCAAATACAGAGATATTCCAATGTTAATAATGCTATTTCTTCAAATATATCACTTATACTTAGTAAATTTATGCTTTTACAAGGTAAAATGTTACCATCACAATCTTATAAAAATAATATTTTGGTTTCAGAAAAAAAAATTAAAGATTTACTAAAACAAAATCGTCGTAATACTGATTTAGATATTATAACAGAAAACGACTTAATACAAGAAAATAAAATAAACTTGAAATGGTTACGATATTATAAAAATAATTATAATTCTATTGATCACGAATATCATATTTCAAAGTCATGTGTAAATAGTTTTAATAATTTATTAGATAGTTGTAGTGATGATAAAAATATGAATAGATTTTATCAGAATAATTTGCTAGTATTCGATAGAATGTTTGGAAATCAAATGTCAGCAAGAAATAAATACATTGGTGGAATGCCAAAATTGGAAAATCGTAATCGAACGCAGCGAAAATATCTTACACGTAATCTGAATAAACACAAAAACACTTATAATATGACCAATAAAAATAATAAAAAATATATTAAACGAATTGGCGGTTCAAATTTTCGTAACACACGGCGCTCTTAATTTTCATCATTAATTTAAGTAGCTTTTTGAATATGTCACCTTTTATTATTTGACATTTGAATATTTGACATTGGTATTGCTACTGGTATTGCTACTGCTATTGGTATTTTCTTGGTATATGTTCCTCCGTTTTCGTCACTAACCTTTGTCCATGTTTCCTTTATCCACTTTCGCACAAATTCAGGATAATCATATTTCTCCATTGTCCAATCTACATCTATTTTATTACATATTGGAAATCTTTGGTTCATCCATTTTTCAGCTAATTCGTATTTTGTCATTTTTATTTCATTCATTTTAATACTATTATTCTTTCAATTTTTCTGTTCAAATATATCAATTATTCAATAACACACAAATATATGAGTTATTGAATAATGCAGATTATAAACCCACATCACGAAAACAGTGCAATGGCGCTTACGCTATCCAATGGCGCTTACGCTATCCAATGGGAAACAAGAGAGAAATATGTTTCCATATTTAATATATGCATATAAGTGTGTTCCAGATGAGAGCAATTTTGGTATTTAATTACATAGAAAATATTTTATATTTTTATAATGCCAACTGACAATAGTAGTTATTATAAATAAGCAGTTAACTACTATCTATCTTATTCTAAAAACCATCTATCTTATTCTAAAAACCATCTACAAACTTGTAAGATATCTGGTCGTTTTTGTACTGAAAAAAAATGTAATAATGTGGGTTGATAAATCATTTATATGTAATTACGAATATACAATGCAATGTTACGACAAAATAGACGGTTTAAAACCAAACCAATTTTTTTTCCATAGTTTCTGTCGTATTTTTTTATTGTTTTTACTGTTTTTTTGTAATACTTTATTTCATTTTCAATATCTTTACAATATTTATTATTTCTTTTATTTCTTTCCACTATTTTTTCTTTTTTCCTTATTATTTCCTCTATGTCATTTGTTAATACATCACACCTTATGCTTGTTCTCGCCCAAAATTTCTTTTGGTTTTCTTTAAATGTATACCTTGCATATTTATTTTTATTTAATATCAAATATACAGACCTAACTATTTTACATCTTTTCATTGTGTTATATGGTTCTTTTTTTTTTATTTTGTTCAGATTTTTTAATCTTTTGTGGAGTGATTGTACAAATATTTTTTGTGAAAAATTAATGGTTTGTGTTATTGGCAACGACATTACGATGTCAATGATGCGTTACCAGATCACGCAGATTGTGGTGTTGGTGAAAAAAAAAATATTTCAATTTTATAAAATAATAATATTAATAGCTAAGATACATGCAATAACTGTTGAAAAATGTTTATATCTAATTATTTTCTCAAATTTTTTGTAGAGGGATATTTAATTTATCTTACTGGTTATTTTGATATTTCATAAAATAATGGTTCATGACTTTCCTTTACTTCTATGGGGTTCTTTATTTCACTTACTGTATAACTATCTTGAGTAAAATTTATGCTTACACACCCTTTGAAACCACTTATGGTTCTATGATATATACTTCCGTCCCATGAAATCATTGCTGGACTACCATAGTACAACTTACCGTTCCTGTATATGTTGTCTTCATTAATAGTTAGTATTTCTCTTGTCTTTCTAACATAACAATACAATTCAATTGTTCGTGATCCACTTAGAACCATCAGATTATTTCGTTCGAAATCATTTGCATACCAACATTTTGAACCTTCATCATTATCTGTACAATTCATATGAAACTCTTTAAAAACATATTCGGTGCCAATTGGAGACATTACATTTGAACCATGAGTTTCTCTATATATTCCTGTTATTTTTGCAATATCTTGGTGTATTACATTATCCACTTTGTAATTTGTTAAACGCTTTAGTGAACCTAGTTGAAGTAGTCTGAACATCTTTTATTTTTATTGTGTTAATGTATATGTATTAACACAATCAATTTTTTAAATACTCTTTTTGCCTGTGGAATGACAACATAAAACTACACAAAATACCATTATTAATATAAAGATTATTGTTATTATTTGTCCTGTTTCTTCATTGTAATAGTGTTTTGTAACATTTTGCATTTTTATAATTATTTTTTAATAGTTCTCTTTATATAATATGTTAAACATGTTGTTAAACTGAAAAGTGTTGCTCCCCATAATGTGTCTGTTAGTGCCATATTAATTGTCCAGTTTTTTAAAGTTGCATAATTTGTAGCATCATATACTCCATATATAACTAATCCAAGTAAAAAAGCATCACTAACTGGTTGTTGTTTTGATATTATGAAATGATTTATTCCTATTATCATTAATATGTATGCTATTAATGCAGATAAGGGATTCAAAACTAATTTTGATTGTTGTACTTTGTAAAAGAATTCATTGAAATATTTTTTATTAAAATTTATGTAGAAAATGTCTATTAATAACATTATCAATGAAGATATAATTACCGACTGCATATTATTTGTATTCATATATAATTATATTATATAAAATACATGCTAAATTTTTATGCTCCCAAAATCTAATCTACCAAAATCTTTTTTAAAACCTTGGTCTATTTTTTTAAAACTATCATTCATTTTAGAAACTTCCTTTTTTATATCAAAATCATAACATTTTTTCTTTTTTTTTGTGTATCCTATTGAATTATCAAACATATCAACAAATACTTTTATTGTGTATGAATATATATTATATATTATATATTTTATTGTATTTGGTACTATTGAATTATATATTTGTTTAAAAATATCTTCTATTGAGCCAATAAAATATGGTAATATGCAATTTGGTAATAAAATTATTTTATCAATTAGTGTTAAAAGTATTTTAAAAATTAATTCAAAAATACTACCGATACCTATAAATACATTAAATATTGGGTCTATTAAACCTTTTTTGAATACGTTTCCTAGTTGCGTAAAAACAGATTTTATTTTTTTGCTAAAAAACTCTTCTACTTCATCCTTAATATCCGTCGCTACTTTTTGAACTTTTTTATCTACTTCTTTTGGTATTTCATTAACCTTATCTACTATGTCATTAATTTCGCGTAGCGTATTTTTCTCTATTTCCTTTCCAATCGATTGTACTTTACTATCTATTTGTTTTGGTAAACTATCTATTGTTCTACCAAAATCATTTACGGTGTCACCGATTTTACCTATATCTTTAATATCAAAGCTTTCTATATTTTTGTATTTATAACAATGTAATGTGTAATATATTATTATTAATAGAAATATTATTATTAATATGGCTTTATTCATATATTAGTACATTATTTTAAAAAATAACTAAATTTAGTTATTTTTTTCCCCAAATTTAATATATTTTCAACCATTTTAGATATTGCTTTATCTATTCTTAATGCTTCTAATGCTTTCTCTGCCGCTCTTTTTGCTTCTTCGGCTACTCTTTTTGCTTCTTCTTGTGCTTTTTTTGCCAATTTTTTTGCTTCTTCCTCTAGTTTGTATGCTGCTCTTCTTGCTTCTTCTTGTGCCTTCTGTGCTGCTCTTCTTGCTAGTTCTTCGGCCTTTCTTGCTTCTTCTTGTGCCTTTTGTGCTGTTCTTTTTGCTTGTTCTGCAACTTTTTTTGCTTCTTCTTCTGCCTTTTGTGCCGCTCTTCTTGCTTGTTCTCCTGCCTTTTTTGCTTCTTTTTTTAGTTTTTTTGCTGCTCGTTGTGCTGTTTTTTTGGCTTTTTTTGCTCCTTTGTTTATTTCTTTTCCAATATCAAAATTTTCTTTTTGCGGTGCATATAAATTACATAATGCATATAAAATATAAATTATACTAATTGTTATTACTATTTTTCTTAGTAATTCATTATTTCTTAACATCATATAATATGCTGTGAAAATTAAAGTTTTATTAATAATCAATTTGTATATCCAACAAAGAACTTATCAGAAGATATATAGAGAGAAATTATTGTTTTTTCCCATTAGTTTACATATACTACCAAATAATTATTAACTTATGTTGCACCCCCTCGACATTTAAAATGCAGTTTCTTTATTTAAATATAAATTGATTACAACCTCAATAATTATCTTTACTTAAACTACACAACATAAAATGTCTTCTAATAAAATTATAGCATGTTGGAGAGGATATAAATTGCGTAAAGAATATAAAAAACTAAATGATAATTATACATTTTCAGTGCTAATAACATGTTTAAATAAATATATATCTGATTTAAATTTTAATGATGAAATTAATTCACTTATGTCAAAAAAAAAAAGAAGAAATGAGCCTTTCCCATCCGATATATCTGAAAATATTGTTAAGTTTGCTATATATAAAAAATATGGTGTAATGCCTTGTTGGGACACTAACAAAGGGGATATAGTTATAAATAATAGTAATATTTTCAGACAGATTGAAGTAAAGGGGTTTATGTCAGATGGACCTTCTTCGTTCGGTCCTAAAGAGATGTGGGATTGGATATATTTTGTAGATGGAAGGGATTTACGAAATAATAACTTTAAAGTTTATGAAATAAAGTTATCAAATACAAGTGAAACCTTTAGGGCTATTAAAATAAATAAAAAAGAAAGTTATGGTGAAATCGCTGATAATAATCAGCGGGGGAAATTAAGAGGGTGTTTTTATACTATATTTAAACCTCAATTGGGGGATCATTGTAAGTTAATATTTGATGGAGATATATCAAAATTAGATAATCTCTTCTAGTTTATTTACAACCAAATTTATAACTGGCACTGAAACAGCATTTCCAGCTAATTTATATAATGAACTATCGCAAACATCTGGTAATTTATAATCTTTAGGAAATCCTTGAAGATTAAAACATTCTCTTGGAGTTAATTTTCTTATACCTTTGTCATCTTTTAGAAGAGGCACATTATGTCCTCCACCACCCATATTAGCGGTTAAGGTTGGACAACAATTACTCTTATTTTCTCTTACATAAAATCGTCTATATTGATAAATCACATTTTCAGAAATATTTTTACTAACACCTTTTTCTATTTCGCCAAACACCTTAAATCTATCTGAGTAATAATATTTATCATCAACACTTTCATCTAACATATCGCATATGTTTCCTTGTTCTCCTTCAGGAAAGTCAAAGTTAAATTTTTCATATTTTTCTTTATCCTGAAATCCTACAATATAAATTCTTTCTCGATGTTGTGGTATATTAGTAATCTTATTTGTATCAAGAATACATGTTTTTATATGATAACCTATTTCTTCTAATTTACCCTCAATAATATTATATGTTTTACCCTTATCATGTGATTTTAAATTCTTAACATTTTCTAAAATAATTATTTCTGGTTTGTGTTTTTCTAAAATTTCTACAATTTTCCAAAATACATTTGATCTTGTATCATCAAACCCTTTTTTCTCACCAGCTATACTAAACGGTTGACAAGGGAATCCTCCGCATAAAAGATCATGTGGAGGTATATCTGATACATTTATAGTATTTAAATCTTTAAGAGTAAAATTATGTGTAGGATTATTTAGTTCATAAATTTTTTTTGAACATTCCATCATATCATTTGTAAATACACATTCAAATTTATTATTTCTTTCAAGGGCTAATGTGAAAGCACCCGTTCCTGCAAATAAATCAATAAACTTTATTTTATTAGGTTTACTTGTTTGTTGTGCCATTATATCTATATTACCCATACTTTTCATTTTTAATAATCAATTTTATTTATTTAAATTAACGATTTATCTTAATAACATTGTTTCTTTTTTGTGTATATCCAGTAAAATCATAAATTAAATCGACAATTATTTTTAAAGTGTATGAATATATGAAATCTATTATATTTCTAATTGCTTTTGGTATTACTGAAGTATAGATTATATTTAACATATATTCTATAAAACCAAAAAAATATGGTATAATACATTTTGGTAATAAAAATATTTTATCAATTAGTATTAGTTTATTTTTACCTTGTTTCTTTTTGTGGTGCATAAATTTTGCATAATTCATGTACAATATAAATTGTGCAAAATGTTATTACTATATTTTTTAGTAATTCATTTTTTATCAACATTATATATTCAAAATCTATGTTATCAATACTTCAAATTTTTCATAATATTTGTTAAACTATTATTTTTATATTTTTCAAATATGTCATTAAACTCTTTACGCGTGTCACCAGAAGCTACACCTCGGTTCATTTTATAATTGTTTGTGTTTCTGTAACTGGAATTAAAATGTGAGTTTAATATCATGCGCATATAATACGAATCTACAATAAGCGATTTGTTCCATTTGTCACTGTATTTATGAGATTCTTTATGATGAAGGCGTGTATAGTAGAATTCAGGCATATACATTATTGCTTCATAGTGAGACGGTTTTTTGTAGCTACTGTGAAAATAACCCATTATTGTGTTCCATATATCTTCTGGAATTTCCATTATATTTATTTGATGACTCCTTAAAAATATTTTGAATTTCAATTTTATTCATACACATTACATTGTTTCATAAATGAACAAATATCACAAACGCAATTACATTAATTTTTAATATCTAATTTGGTTACAAGAATAAATTCTATAAAAAATATATGGTATTTGGTTTATAATTATTACCCCCTGCAATCTAGGCTTTAAATGGCACTTTTTATTTATATTGTAATTTTTATAAATAAAATGTATATATATACCGTGGCATCTAGCTACATATAAAATAATTAACCCATAAATGAGTAACATAACCATATATGAGTAATAAAAAATTTATTAGAGTTTTTGCAATATAAATTTGTGATTATTGAGATAAACTATTATCCTCTTGGACGGGGACTACCTTTATTTTTACTTTCTAAATAACTCCAATAATCTGATGTTGTTATAATATTGGGGCCACATAATTTAAACATAATATCCACATGATCAAAACAGTACCATCTAGAGCGAGGATGGGGGCTCCATTCACCCATTGTCAAGTCTGACATATCATCCGGTTTAATACCACATTTTGCACATCTTGTATTTTTTATGATATCCATTATTGTTATATATTGTTATATATTGGGATTTAGTATTTCAATTTTTTATGTATATAAATAAATGAAAAGTATTATTAAATTGTAATACTAAATAAATGTAATTTTATATTAACAAAATTGATTCACAAAAATGGATTCATAATATAATTACAAACACTTTGTTTAATACAATGTCGTCTTCTTTAAAAAATACTACGTTTAATGACCCGCGAAATGGTGAATCTGTTACTTTGTCTTCAATTATGACTGATTGGACTAATACCGGAAAGCAAATGACTTATATAGAATACCGTTTGGCTGATGCTAAACGGCGTAAAAATGGAAATTTAGATTTGCGGTGTTCCTACACAAAAGAACTAATTTGCCTGATTGATACTGATAAAAGAAACAAAATTAATAAAAAAATTAAAATCGCAAATAAATTAAATAATGAACTTCAAACTAAAATAGAAGATCTTAACTATATAATAAAAAAACAAAGTAGTACTATTAAAGAAATTGCACCAAACAACAATCAAGAATATGATCCCGCAAAAAATGAATGCTTAATCTGTTCAGAAGTTATGAAAGGTAAAGTTGAACTTAAATGTGGACATGAGGTGTGTCCGAATTGTTTTGCTCAACATTCTAGATTAGCAAATACATGTCCATTTTGTCGTGATGAATTCTCTTGTAAACCTAAAAAACAACGCGAATCTATGCCTGATGAGATTTTAAACAATATTGCGGACCAATGGGCTGATAATGTATGGGGACCCATTGGACAAGATGAAAGTAATAACTATTTCCATAAACAATTGCAACACAATTCTTCAAAGAAAACAAAAATGGAAAAAGCTGTACATTTAAAGTGGTTGGTTAGGGAAAACTCCAAAATAATTATGAAACAGATGCGAGGATGGTATGAAATTCAAAATTAAAATATATAAATAAAAAAAGTACTACTTAAAATCTATCCCCTCACTTCATTTTTTTTCACTCATCATCCGATTCTTCTGACCACACAATCTTCTTCCGTGCACCTGTATTTGATTCCTGTTCTGTGTCTGTATCTTGGTCTTGGTAGGTACCCTCAGTCATCCATGCGGGTAGGTTATTGACACCTCGTGGCGTACAATTGTTGGAGCTGTTCGCACTTGGAGGTGGTGTCTTGGGCAAAGGTGGAAACTGTGCCTTCCAATTCTCATGATTAACTTCTGCGATCTCGTCGTCGAACATGTCAATCATATCAGAGAAATTTTGATATGTGCCCCCAAATCGTGGCCCCCCCATGTCGACGCGTTGCGGATACAGCAACGGCTGTAATTTTTCTGGCATTGGTGGCAAACTATTCTCTTTTTGCGTTTGCATCTTCCGCTTGGGAAGCAAGAGGAAGTATCCATTACCAATGTCCAGTTCTGCGCGGGCATGGGCATCCATTACTTTCTTCTGCCAGTCCCGCGAATACTTATCATCATACCACTCGTTAAAGTGGACAAATGCTTTGTAAACACCATCTTTGTTAGTACTTACTATATCAACCGCCTTGATGTGTCCAAACCGCTGTAGGTAGTGTCTTACGCCCTCATTACTTGCAAGTTCCTTTAGAACCGATGGAATGTAAAGCGAAAGTTGCTTGTTGAACTGGAAAGCCATTTTTGTTGTTGTTGTTGTTTTTACCCTAAGGTAGTTTACTAAAATAAGTATTAGAACCAGGTTGATTTCAATTTTTAAAATTCGTATTTTTTTTATAAAAAATTATATAACTTTATAAAAAAAATGGAATATTTCCATGCCTTTCAAACTGCCCCTAATTTACTCACCTTCTGTAAAGTTATCATTCACCACGCCTACTTCACCCTGATCCTAATCCTAACCTTAAGCATTGGCTTGCAAATAATCCAGGTACTGGTCGGGTCCTAGTAGTCGGCGTGACCGTTCGAGCGTGTGACGCGTGCGGGACCATCCATTAGTCGTTGTCCAGTACTTTGTGTCTTTACCTTCCAAGTAGTTGTTGTAGTTGAACTTGATCTCCTTGTCAATCCATGATCCGGGAGCTAGGGTTTCCTTTTCCTCATACCCATATGGCGACTGGGGGTATAATATCAAGTGTCTGCGATTCGCCCATAACTCTTGTGTCAGGTGGGTTGTCCGCCATCTCTTGTAAAGGCGGTCTTTGTCGTAGAGTTCGGCAAGAAGATGGAGTCCGTTGATGTTACCCTTCTCGTATGCTTCGTACACCCTTTCAACTGGCCCACAACTTTGCATACATCGGCACCACTTGTACCACCGGGCATTTTCTCCAGGTCTGCATGGAGTGCACATGTTTGTTCTTTTTTATACCCTAAGGTACTTTGCTAAAATAAGTATTTTAAACAAAACCATTTCAATTTTAAAAATTCCTTTTTTTTTTAAATTGACATAACTATAAGATATACATATCTTATAGTTATGAGTCTAAATATAAAGCAAAAAATTCAATTAAATAGCAAATGGCTTTCAAGTGACAATCTTAGTATCATTCAGGTTATTTCAATAAATAAAACAGGTATCTTATATAAAGATGTAATAAATAACACACACATGATTCGTTCAAACAGTTTTAATGATTTTATACAAAATTATAAAAAAGTTGATCTTGATACAAGTTTATATGGAGGTTTACCTAAAAATTACAAAAGGTCTAAAGAAAAAAATCTTTATAAATTAGTTTAAACACCTGAAACTTTAAAATGAGACAAAGAAAAATATACAATTTGTTAAAATTGAAATGTTTTTATATAAACATAGATGGATGACATAAACAAAGATGACTACAACAAGCATGAATGAAAACAGAATCGCCCAAGTAAGAACGGCTACTTACAATGTAAGTGACCTTCAACTAAGTGATCAATCCCTTATGAATGCAATTTTCGCGGTTGGGAAGCAGCTTAAGAGTTCTCAAGTAAAGGAAAATATTGAACTGCACGACAAGCTACTAGAAAACTTTAATACATATGATGTGGCGGAACTGACATGTATGTTTAACAATTTAAAGTGCTTGTTTGTAGAAAGCATTACGAAAAGCACCTGCAATGTGTTTGACCCCAAGTATGTTATGGAAACGTACCCTGTTATGTTGAGGAACATCATTGTGCGTGGAAGGGGTGGGGTAGTGAATTGTGAGGGAGGCGACCGCGGGAAGAATACGGATTAAGTGACACACATTGTTTACTTGATTATGTGGGATGTATAGATTGTAACCAGAAAACTATTTTTTTTACGTTACATGTATAACTTTAGGATAATAGTGAAGAACTTGATCGGTTCTTTATGCAATTTTTATAAATATCCTTAATCGTTTTTTTATAATATTATTGTATAATGTTTGATAAAGTGTTAGGTTTTTCTATATTGGGTTGGTATAATAGTAAATTTAATATTACCACAAGCATTAATGCCATTTGCAACAAAGGATGAGATAAAGCCCCCAAATGGAGCATCCGCTCTATCTTTTACACCTTTGAACATTTGAAACGCCGACTTTATTTTGTAAATTTTCCTTGCATAATATTATTGATATATAGTTTTTTATTACCATCAGCCTTTTTTTTATTATATGAACCTCTTTCTATCATTCCATTATTTATTTTTTCACTATGTATATTAATATTCTTTAAATGTAATTGTAAAGCTGGTTAAGATTTCCAACTTCTAGCAAAATTGTTATCATCATCATTTCTATTACACCTTTGGAAATTTAAAATGCCGATTATTTTTTTAGAGTTG
>CERI01114133.1_pt1 | contig 12211 bp, 16 predicted proteins | sample 350261 | NCBI WGS metagenome assembly CERI01 (sample SAMEA2620979, study PRJEB7988) | marine metagenome | isolation source: saline water (ENVO:00002010), including
GCAGGTGAAGCAGAAGAACTAGCAGGTAAAGCAAAAAAAGATGCACAAGAAGCAAAACAACTAGCAGGTGAAGCAAAAGAATCAGCAGAAAAAGCAGAAGAACTAGCAGGTAAAGCAAAAGCACCAGAAAAAAAAAACGGAGGGTCTCGAATTGGCGGTAAAAAAACAAGAAATAACGGAAGAATTTATTTAAAGAAAACCCGAAGGAAGTGTGTCTAATATTTCACACTCGGATACAGGTTTAACAACAGAAAATGCAAAATTTATTACAGATTGCATGTATCTACTGCTTACTATAATATAAAATTTATCCAAATAAATTTTATGTGTTGGCTGCATAGTTTTCATTAAAACTATTTTTTTACAGATATTTTCAATAGATATATAAATTATATTTCTGCAATCAAATACTACTTCAATATGCTTTTGCGAATCATATATCTTTTTGTAGTAATTCAAATACTCTTCAAACTCTACATTGTTGGTGGTGCTGTTGAAAGTTATTATAATATTATCGCTAATGTCTGTTGTACTGAACCAATTGTTATGCTTAATCATCAAATAATACTATCACAATATAATATTATTTGATTTAATACTTACCATCGTGTTTTCTTTACATTAATTTTAGGTCCAGCACTCTTCTTTCTCGTATTATTTGGATCATATTGCTCGTCCTCATCGTCGGAGTTAAGTTCTTTGGACATTTCCCAATACTCTCTTGAACCTAATCTGAAATCTTTTCTATTTTCTCCTTTGTACCAAAATATTTGCTCGGTTAAATTATTAGTTTTAGCGTTATTATTTATTACCAAACATTCATAGTTTTCAGTACATTGATCCATTACTTGACAAAAAGATTCAAACGTAGGAAACATACCTGCATAATTATCATATATTCTTTTACGATTAGATATGTAGGGTTCTCTTAGTATAAAAACATAATCGATATTTGTACGTAAATTCGGAGGAATACCTAACGGGTATTGCATCGTAATCACCAACATGATTTTCCAGTGTCGACCATTCATAAAAAGTAATCGCATCAGTTTATCTTTAGTCCATCCGGCATCATATAAACAGTCGTCCAATATTACAAAGGCTCGTGGATCTATACTACAACGCCCGTAATTAGCTTGTTCTTTATTTATTTGTTTCATAACGGTTTTTTGTCTTTTCAAAATATTCTCTATAATTGCACTATTGTATTCTTCGTGTATGAATAGTTTTGGAATATGATTACTGTAGAATTGATTACCTGCTTCTGTTCCTGATATAACCGTACCTATAGGTATATCTTGATGATGAAACAATAAATCTCTGACTAAGTAACTTTTTCCTGTATCGCGTCGTCCTATTAAAACTATGACAGGACCTTTGTTCTCATTGGGTTTGAAACTTATTGTCTTCATATCAAATTTTTTTAATTCTAAAGTCATACTTCTAATATTAGAGAAAAAAAAGATTTTAAAAACGCATATTAATATTAGTTTAAATATTAAGATATTTTTATATCTGTTAAAATATGGAACCTATTTTTTATAGAAAAAATAAGAATATAGCATTCCCCTATTTAGAAAAGGAACTGGATGTAAGCAATTTACAGAATTATATTCCAATATATGATTTATTTTTCACATTAAACGAAAACAACCGAAATAGTATTAATCTCAATAATAAATGGGAAATTACAAGTATTACCCAGAAAATATCGGATAAAATATACGAAGCCTTCGTAGAAGACGAAAAAGGCAACAAAAAAAAAGTCAATGTATTTTTTAAATTCGCTCCTTTAATAGACCCATTGAAATATTTAATTGGTAAATATAAAGATGATGATATAAATATATTACCTTGCGGCGATAAAGATTGTGATAAAAAGATGTTAGACGTAAACAACGCGGCTTATGTGGATAGTTTTTTTTCTTATTTAACTAGTAAATTATTAAACGAATACGGATTTGTACATGGATTGGATTACCATGGCGGATTCTTAGGAGTCAAAAATGACTATATTTTCAATAGCGAAGACGATATAGACTATATGCTGAATTCATCATTCTTCAATGAAAACAAAAATAGCTTATTCAAAGTTACAGATGAACTAAAAAAACTTATTAACAATGATTCTGTTAAAAATAAAATTAAGCTCAACATTAAAAAGGACGAGGAAACAATAAATTTATCTTCATTAATGAATATCACCGGATTAGACGATGACAATGACAATGATAATGATAATGGTTTAAAGTCTGGTGCACAGGTAAACGATATCTCGCTGGTTGATATTTCTACAAAACAAAGTCGTTCTACGCATTCGAGTTGTTCATCTAGATCCTCTGTAACAGATGATGAAGAAGATAATGATGGTAGTGATGGCGGTAGTGATGGCGGTGATGGTAGTAGCGATGGTAGCAGCGATGGTAGTGACGGTGATGACGAAAACTTTGATATTAAAATAAATGAATTTCCGGTAAATATTATAGCATTAGAAGCGTGTGAAACAACGTTAGACAAATTAATAGAAGAAGACATTAGTTATGCCGAATTGATATCTGCGTTTATGCAAATTATTATGACGCTTGCAACATATCAAAAAGTCTTTAATTTCACACATAATGATCTTCATACGAATAATGTTATGTTTGTAGAAACCGACAAACAAAACATATTTTATCATTTCGAAGGCGTTTATTACAAAGTTCCAACATATGGTAAATTATTTAAGATTATAGATTTTGGTCGTGCCATCTATAAATATAATGGAAATTTACATTGCAGTGACAGTTTTTCGTTAAGCGGTGACGCTGCTACACAATACAATTTCGAACCATATTTTAATGACAAAAAACCTAGATTAGAACCTAATTACAGTTTTGATTTATGCAGATTAGCTTGCTCTTTATACGATAACTTAATTGACGAGGACGAAGATGATAAAAATAGCGAGGTATATAATCCTATTAAAATCCTAATGGAAAAATGGTGTAAAGATGACAAGGGACGAAATATCTTATACAAAAAAAATGGCGAAGAAAGATATCCCGAATTCAAATTATATAAAATGATCGCAAGAAGCGTACATAACATAACCCCAAAAGCACAGTTAGAAGATACTATATTCAGCAAGTATTCGGTATCTAAGAAAAGCATTAAAAAGAATACAAAAGTAGTGGATATTGATGCTATACCATGTATGGTTTAATCATAGGTCAAGTAAATTAACAACAGGTACGTACGTAGGTTTTTGTAATTTGTTAATATCTTTATTAAGATTAATTATTATTCTATCTTTTTCTTGCAATTCTATTTTTAGATCTCTAATCATTTGTTGTTGTTGTTGTAATACCTCTCGAGTTTTAATTAAATCATTGTAATGATTAATTTTTTCATGATTTAAATTTTTTAACCACGTTTTATGCTTTTCACAATCGAAATGTTTAGTTAAACTAGCAGTAGTTTTATAAACTTGGTTTTTTCTACTACCGCATGGACACCTGATTCCATTTTTAATATTATTTAATGACGGCATTGCATTAATATATGTTCCATTTTCATCTACAGCTACTTGATATAAGTCTGGTTCAACCGATAGAGACATTATGATATAATTTATTATTAGTTATTTAATTAATATCAATTTATTTTATTTTTATTTTATCATCTACCGAAAAGTATGTGTGGACTACCGCAACCCCAAAACTGACTAATATTGTTCTTAATGAATTAAAAGCCTCTATAGACGTATTATGCAACCAAATTAATACCTTGCAGTGTGGGGCTTGCGTCATTAGGGGGGTAAATATGTATCCAGAAAATGTTGATGGAATACAGAATTTATGGTACAGTTGTACTGAAACCCAGTGAATAGCAGTCCAAAACATATTTAATTTAATACCTGTATATAGTGTAGTTTTAAGTCCTTCACTTGTAATTATCATTTTAATTAATAATGTTAAACAATATTTAATATTATTAAATAATTAATTATTTCTAAAACTCAGGTTTATCTACAAATACCTGGGCTTTCTCGGGTTTAGCCTTAGATTTTAAAAATTTTAATTTATTTACAGCAAATATACCAGCTACACTGCTGACAGTAACTATAACTGTATTTTTAATAACATCTTTTGATAATTCGGTCTTTTTGATATATTTCATATCAATGTAGTTAATGATGAAAAATAAAGCCGTAATAACTGCTGGTGCAACTAACATTACGTCCATTTAATTATATTTAAATTATAATTAACTAATAATAACGCACCCTTACATTAAAACTTCTATATCAGACAACAATGGATTTTCATCTATTTTCATTTTTAACTCATTTATGTCTAAAGGATTTAAATCTATTTTATCATCACTTATAACTAATTTACCATCGTCTTCTTCTTCTTCCTCTTCCTTACGTTTTTTGTGATTTTCATCACTAATTTTTTCTAAAGTAGCCACGTCCTTAGGTGCAGATACACTTTCTTCGACCTTATCCACCGATATTGCCTTATCTATTTCTGAAAACGATAACGTAACGTTGTCTGGTTTATTTACAACAGGCGTTGGTGGTGGAGCTAATGCCTCTTGGACTACTATTGGTGCTTCTTTCACTACTATAGGTGCTTCTTTCACTACTATAGGTGCTTCTTTCACCTCGACAGGATCATTTTTGACATCGACAGGCTCATTTTTGACTACCTCTTCACTCATAGTTTTTGGCTGTTCTTGTTCCTCAACAATCACATCTTTGTTTACGCTTGCTATCAAATCAGTAGATTCGTCCATATAAGCTTTTAATATCTCTTCTACAGGAATACTTTCTCTAATGGCATTTAATATGGCATTATTAACGTGATCCTCAATTTCTTTTCGGTTTTTCTGCATTATTAACGGTTCAATGTCTCTTTCAAATAAATAAGTTACTGTGTATAATTTTCTACCGCAGTGAATGTAAACTTTGTGAATAAAATCTTTCAATACCGGAACATTTATGTTTATTTTTTTTTGCGTTTTTGTAACCCTCATAGACGTCAAGATCTTTAAATGTGATATATGAACACAAGAAATTAAGTCTTCTAAATATAAGCACTTGCTTTTATCAACTATACGTTTGGTTTCCTCTTCTATAATAGTATTATTCCATTTGGGAATTCTAGCTAAAAGGTTCTGAAAAGTCATTAAATATTTTTCTTTTTCCCTGTTCTCAATGCATAATTTGTATGATTCATCAAAAATCGAATTAATACCTTCAATAATGTAAGGCGTTAAAGTGTTTAGTATCTGAACGGCCCATTCGTGCTGAGAGTTATTTAATGATGTTATATTATAGTCATCCATTAAATAAAGACAAGATTTTCTAAATGATAATTTGAACGGAAATAAGAAAAATATATAATTATATACATCAATAATTTTTCATTTCTAAATTCTCTTTTGAGTTTTGTAAAATTTAATAGTAAATCGTTAATATTTAAATTAGAACTTTTAATAATATCTATTATTTCTATAGCAGAATAACCTTTTTCGTACAAATATTCAACGCTTTCGCATAAATTTTCTTCAGTAACTTTTTTCAAATATTTTTTAAGCCATATTTCTCGATCCTTTTTATAATTATATTTTTTACTTATTAAATATTTATGTAAATTAACCATTTTTTTGTCTATAACAGGATATGGTATATTAATCTCGCAAAATCTTGAAAGTATAGGTTTTAAGATTTTATCTTTATTATTTGTAACTATAAGAAATCTAGTATTAAAATTAAAAATTTCAATACATCGTCGAAGAGCTGATTGTGCATCGATAGTTAATTCGTCTGCGTTATGTAAAATCACCGTTTTGAATTTATTTTTAATATTCGTTTTGCAAAAATACTTTATGTCCTCTCTTATAAACTTAATACCCCCATCTTTTGCACAATTGACTTTCAATACATAGTTTTGTATACTATCTTTATCATTATCGTAAATATTATTTATAAAATTATTTACTATATATTTTTTTCCACACCCAGAGGGACCATTAAATAATATATTAGGTATGCTATTGGTTTTAATAAAATTATTCAACTTATCGTTGATATTTTCATGGAGATTCATTAGTATAAAACATTAATAAATTTTAAATACTAATTATTAATATTGTACCACGGTAGATAAACTGTGCGTATATGGGTTGGCTTTAAACGCACTTAATAGATTGCCATCTAACTGATTCGATGGTTTATTTTCATATGGCGGTACATGCATTTTACCATATGTATTTGTCGACGGTATTGAACTATTCATATTGCCGTTGATATTAGGTGTATAACTCATATTCATAGACGATCTATTTTCATTAACCGCTTGATTAATCGAGTTATTAAACGTGTTGGTGTTACCGTGATTCATATTCATAGTATTACATCTATTAGTATTGTGCGACTGGTTGTAATTAGCTTCATAACTGGGTAATTGTGTACTGTTATTTGCTGCACCAACATAATTTACATTAGTGCTCTGTCTTTGATTACCGGCTATCATATAGTTTGCGTTGCTGTACCCCCCAGTTTGGTTATTATCCGAACCAGGCATACTATAGCTAAATGGACTATATTGGGTAGTTTCTTTCGTGGTGGTTCTTACTTTGTTATTAGGATCAAACATAGTACCCGATGATACGGTTGTTCCTGGTCCAGCTTGTCCGTTAACTCTCACCGAATTAACTAAATCTTCTTTTCTTGTTGGTCTTAACATATCCATTAAAGGTGCTGCTACACTACTTACTACACCGGTTACTAATCCACTTCTATCATTATTACCTGTACTGCTTCTATTGTTCTCTGGTACTGTCATTGCGTTTTGATCCACTATATATGCACCCGTACCAGAATATTGTGGCATACCCATACCTTCAGAATCTAGCTGTTTAGATGCTTTGTTAGCTAATCTGTAATTAGACTGTGCTTTGCAATTATCTACCGATAAATTAGGAGCACCCGTGTATTCTACGCTGATAGCTCTGTTAACGTCTTTATTGTTATATATAGATCTTACTGTAGGGGCTTTTTGTAATCCTGTAGTGGTTAGATATCTATTTGGGTAATTTTCATAAAACTTCTCAGGTAAGTGTCTTTCTAATTTTCCATGTAATCCTCTCTCTTGAACCTTACTGTGTGCTGGACCCTGTCTACCGCCTAAATCATATGTTAATTTTGGATTTGATGCTATTCTTAAATCATCGACCGACTTGGGCTGCCATAAATTCCTTGATCCTACACCAGCATTATACCCTAAATTGCTAGATTCCATATTCTCTTTAAACGGATTCACATTATTAGCTATATTACTAATATTTTGCCTAGACCTAATAAATTCCGTTTCATTTGGAGCACCCCACGCCCACTGAACGTTTTCTTCTGGTTTAAATAATGGCGCCAATTCTTCCTTGTCTCTAGAAAAGGAATTACTACCTTGCTTGCCATCCAAAATAGTATCGGTAGGTGCATTATCCATATAACTATTTCCATTTAATTTTGATTTACCAAAATACGGCACCATATTATTGTGTGTGAACTCTTGGGAATACACGTTTTCTCCATTTAAACTCTTAAATCTAAAATTGGTTCTTTCATTAACATTCTTATTATCTTTTGAATAATACTTATCTGTAAATGACGTATTAGGATCTTTGTATTCGTTTATGTTATTAACAGACAAATCGTCCACCATCGACGTGCTTTGGTTAAGCAAATTGTGTTTATTTATAAAACCATCACATTGGCTTCTATTGAGTACATGTTTGTTGTTTTTATTTTTATTTATAAAAAATAACCCTCCTATTGCAAATGGTATAGCCAATACTTCCATATATATTATATAATTATTATTATATATTTTCTAAATATTAACTTGTAAAATAATCTTTTTCCAATAATGTTGTGTTCAAGTTATTCTGAAATGACAAACAAAGATTTTCTTGTGGATTTAAAAATAGGATGTCATTTCGCATTTGTTGCTTATCTCTAAATGTCCATGCTGGATGTGTAGCTCTTGATTGATCCGTTTGTGTGTTGTTTCTAGGATATTTCACCATCTCGTTTACAACTTTGTTATTTTCATAAGAATTTTTAATAATATGGTCCTTAGTTAAGGTTCTTGTTAAACCTCGCAAATCACTCTCTATAGTTACTGGATTGTTTGAAAGATTACCTCCCCATTTTTGTAATCGCACAAAATTGTTATCTAAATAATGCGGTTTGACTCCATTACCTGGAACATTTAAATAGTATAAACCTGGGTCCGTTGATTCTTGAACCTGTTTAAGTCTTCTACATGTATCATCATGAAACCTTGTAAATGACATTTATATATATTAATATTAATTTAATATTAAAATATATTAATTTGTTTTCTGAAACTTCTGGATACATTCCCAGATCTTAGCACTTTCTTGAATGTTAAATATGCCTCTCTGTTGTCCAAGATTGCAAAATCCAACCAAAACATTTAACGCTACATTTTCATTCTCTATAACCACATCTACTAATTTAGTGCGATCTGCTTCTGTCGTTTGCTGAGTTTCGGTCTTAGGGGGTTGAGTCTCCATTTTAATAAAATAAAATACTATACGTTTAAATCAAAATACCTATATTTATTTTATTTAAATTGAGGTCTCTCACTATCTAAAACTGGGAAATCAGTTACTATTGGTTTTAATCTATCTACAAACTTAACTTTAGATATAGTATTGATTTCTTTAACTACCGGTTGTTTAGGTTTTACTAAATTAGTCGATCCTATACCAAATAACTCCGACTCTAAATCTGTACTATTATTAGATAACTGAACTACCGGCGCCGATTGATAATTAACCCCAAACTCCGGATACTTAACCTTAATAATCGTATCATTGTCCGGATTTATTGTATAATCTCTTAATCTATCAAATTGGTACTGCTGTAATTTGTAATCTGACATAGTATTATTGTTTCTTGTTGACGCCATATATTAATAAATAATATTATTATTTATATATGTTTATTAATAGACAAAATTATACTAATCATGAATGTTTCGGTTCATTGGCCGCAATATTAGGAATTGCCGCCTCCTTTCCTCAAATCTATAAAACATTCAAAACTAGAGATGCAAAATCTTTCTCCTTAGTCGCTTTAATAATAGCATCCATAAGATCCGTATTATGGATGTTGCATGGCTACTATATGGGTTCTGTATCCGGCGCTGCATCGGCCATCTACGGCTTAATATACGGTTTCTTTTTATTATATGCAAAATTATTCTTCAAATCCCGCTAAGTTTATCCAATAACTCATCTTTAAGCTCTCGATCAACTTTCTTTTCTTTTTTGTATGAAATTAATATTTTATGCATCACATCCAACGTATCATATCCAAACAAAAATATAAAACATATGTCATCATTACAGTCTTGTAAATATATGATGTTTTCTTTACAATATTTATATATTTCTGCCATCTCTTTATCATCCATTTCAGTGTAAATTTTCGATATTTTTTCTACAATTGCTTCAGTGTCGACTGTTCGACTGTCGGGTGCCGTCGTATAGTTGTTTCTCATATCAACAACATTCAATAAATCTTTTTGATATTCTTCCGTAGATTCGCTTAACCTATATGTGCACTCATATTTATCGTTGTAAAATTCCATTTAATATTAGTGTAAATTAGTTTTAATATTAAAATTAAATCTAATTTACAGTTTTTCTTGTGAGATCTCTTGACGCTAAACCTCCTCTTATCCAATTTCTATCTACTGATTCTTCTGTAGGATTATGCGTTCTTGGTGGTTTAACATCATATGATGAATTGGCTTTACTTAAACAGCTAACGTTCCTTGTGGGGTCTTCTGCTCCATTTTCTATTGAATTAACCAGAGGGTAATTTTTCAATCCCATATATGATTCTTCTGATGTACCTAATACACTCTTGCGGTTTGTCATTGTTGTTCCTTGTCTTAATTGCGACTCTAACATACTGTTGCTAGGACCTCTTCCTAAATATGGAACAGTTTTATACGGTCTTTCTATTAACGAAATTCTGCATTTAGGGTTAGTTTGTTCCTTTCCTATCAGTAATTTTGAGCTTTCGTCTACGTTGCATCCACCTAACCCTAAACCATTGCTACCACTGTAAAATACACTTGGTTGACGTGTAGCTATGTCTATGGGTTTTTGCATACCACAATCTTGTAAATAAAAGTTTTTAAGCATATAACTATTTAGATCCGAATTTTGCATGTTCGTTTGGCTTAATCCAAATTTATCTTCGCCTATGCGGCTTTGGTTATTTAAGAAATTTACTTCTGTTGAATTGTCCAAATACATATATATATTTAAAATATATTTTATTTATATTTATATTTAATTTTGTTCTAAACTTGTTCCATCCTTTCTCGACGGCATATCACCATAACACCATTCCGCAAATTTCGTTTGTGCATTTGGTATTTCCGTATTTGGTGTAGTATAAAAATTCCTCATAGAATAATCAAATTGCATTTCATCGTCGGTACTCTTGAATAATCTTTCGTCTTGTACGTTTGCTATAGCACCCGACTTTACCGATTCGTTTATCTTATCATGACCAGCTTTCGTGTAGCTTGGTTCTGCAGAGCAACGAGTAGGATTGTCGGTAATATCAGTTAATAAAACATTCATCATAGGATTCTCCGTTGTAGGAGAAACTGGTTTACAGTTCTCTGATACATTGTTTTCATAAATAGATTCTCCTAGAATCTCGTCCGTATCATTGTTCTCAAATCCTTCCCTGTTTTTATGATATGCTACTATCAAAATCATGGCTATTACACCAGAAATAATTGTGTAATTTGATTTGGTTATAATGTAATTCAATATTGATAACATTATTATCAACCTCGATAATGCATTTAATTTTTGATTTTCCGTCATTTCATTTAAAGGAAAAATCTCTTTGGCATAATTTTTATCAATCAATATCAAAGGATTATATATCCAAAATGTCTGTTTCATTATATATACATTAATTTATTATTTTTTACCTCCTCCCTTTTTATTTTTTTTCTTTTTTTTCTTAATAGATTTTTCTACATTCTCCCCTGTACTAAAAACTAGGTTTTCCATTTCAAATGGTTCCATTTCACTTGCTTCCTTTTCCGGCGCCGCTGCCTTTTGCTCATTTTTCTCGTCCAACTTCTTCCTCATACGTTCCTTCATTTTTGCATTTTTTAAATTGCTATTTAATTTATTTTGCATGGCATTCTTATCCATTTTAGCACCACTCATACCTGGCATATTTTTAAATAACGAGTCCATTTTATCCATGCCAGGCATGTTTTTCATCTTCTCCATTAATTCTGTAGCTTCTTCTAATAATTCGCTTTCCTTAAGTGTTCCAGATTTTATCTTTGAATCTAGTTTTTTACTAATACTCGTCGCCATATTCATCAGTTTATTTGGGTTCTTAAAAAGTTTATTAAAAACCTCTTCAGGATCGGCGTCATCGTCCACTTTTAAATTCATATCACTTACCGTCTCTTCGGCGATCTCTTTCGCTAATCCACCGATCTTTCCACCCAACAGAGAATTTAAATGATTGTGTATGTCTTCTGGTTTAGGTAACGAATTTTCACCAGTAGCACCGCTAATGTCCACATTGCTAATATCTAACATATCCTGAATATTTGTCATTGTTTCAAATAACTTGTCTTTTAATTCACTCTCGTCTATTTCATCAAACATCTTCTGCGATTCACCAAATAAATCCTTCTCACTAATGTCGCCTATGGTTATAAATAATATTACTTGTAAATGCTTCCAAATTCTGTCTCGTGTATTATCGCTAATGTTGTTGTCATTCCATAAAATAGTAAAGTCTATTCCTGGAAGAAACTTCGTGTCAATTGTATAATCTTTAAATATATCAGTATTCTTATACAAAATGTCAAAGAATCTCTCGGGATAAAAATTGTCTATGTAATTTCTAACATTGGTTAATGCTTCCTCACACTCATCCTTTTCATATATGGTTTTTAAATTATTATCAAACATATCATACAATTCTGGAAATGTTCCCAGTAAATCTGTAATAAACTCTTTGAATATCTTCTTAAACTCGGCCTTTTTCTCCATATCACGTTTAGGATCCTCCTCATCATCCCCCTCTTCATCGTCATCCTCATCGTCATCCTCATCGTCATCCTCATCGTCA
>CERI01044611.1_pt1 | contig 12210 bp, 9 predicted proteins | sample 350261 | NCBI WGS metagenome assembly CERI01 (sample SAMEA2620979, study PRJEB7988) | marine metagenome | isolation source: saline water (ENVO:00002010), including
GATTCAGGTTGTTGCACTCTTCTATCAACAGGGCTAACTATAGACGTTGATTGATAATAGAAGGTTGGATCTGATATAAATTTTCTATCAGGTGTTTCTGTAATTGCAGAATGATCTACGCAAATTCCTGGGTTAATTCCACCAACATCGCTTCCTTTTTTTACATCGCTTCCTTTTTTTATTGGGCAAAAACATTCAGTAGTTGCACTTTCGTTTGTTAGAGATGCACATATTTTGCATGTTGGGATATCATTATGACCTTCTGTTGAATGAGGTATAATTCTATTGCTAATTTTAATGAGCATATTTTTGCCATTATATCTTAGCCCAGTTTTTTGCCATTCACTTGTTTGACCATCTTCTGTACTTCTATCTTGCACTGCACCAAAGGTGCTAGGTTCAGAGGTGTGATGAGTATATCCCCCTTGGACATATGAGCCTTTTGAGTCGATTATTGCGGATGCAGTGTCCATAAAGTTATTTTGCTCAATACAAGTATCTTTCTTGTTTTGTGTACAGCTAGCCAGAAATAGTGACGATATTAGTATGATTGGTATTATTTGAATTTTATTCCAAATATGATTCATTAATTATAATCAATAAATAAAATGGTACCTGCGGCCGGACTTGAACCGGCAAGGGCTAATGCCCCACGGATTTTAAGTCCGTTATGTCTACCAATTCCATCACGCAGGCATGACTCAAGGGGAGTTTAAAGATAATTATTGCTAATTTCTAGGTTTTTTTAAATAAATTTTATAATTAATTTTTAGTGAATAATCAAATGGTGGGTCTGGGTGGACTTGAACCACCGACCTCGCACTTATCAGGCGCGCACTCTAACCAGCTGAGCTACAAACCCATTAATTAATTACAAGTAAAATTAATCATAAATTATAACCAATATAATAAAATGTTATAACTATCTATCTATTTTGTCAATAATATCAGAAAATAAAATAGCTGGCAAATATCCGCCAGAAATTTTATTTGTTGGCCTGTAATTATCATTACCAATCCAAACTCCAATAATATATTTATTGTTGTAACCCACAAACCAAGCGTCGCGATAATTTTGACTAGTTCCTGTTTTACCTCTTAGATTATTAATTTGAAAATCATTTTTATTTGCTTTTTTTCCTGTGCCGCTTTTAATTACTTCGTGCAAAAGTTCATCTATCATGGCTACAGATTTATTTGATATTATTGGACCCATTTTTGAGCCAAATTTTTTATATATAATGTTATTGTCAAGGCTAATTTCGTCAATGTAGCTAGGCATTAAAAAATATCCTTTATTTGCAATTATAGAGTAAGAACTAACAATATCATATAATGTTGTAGATGAAGAGCCAAGGGCTATGGTAAGATCTTTTTTATCATATGTTTCAATTCCAAATTTTATCAATAAATCGCTTATTTTTTTTAAAGATACCTCTTTAGCAAGTTGAATGGAGACTGAGTTTAGTGAATTTGCAAAAGCAAATTTTAAACTTACATCTCCATAATATTGGTCATTATAGTTATTTGGCAACCAGTCGCTAAATTTTATTTTTTTATCAGTAAATATATCATCTATATTATAACCATTTTCAAAAGCGCTAAGATATATAAAGGTTTTAAAAAGAGACCCAGCTTGCCTAGATGCAAAAAACGCTCTATTAAATTGACTTGATTGATAATCCCTACCTCCAATCATTGACAAGACTCTGCCTTGATAATCCATTATAAGCGCTGCAATTTGAGAGGATCCTAGATCATTCTTATGATTCTTGAGAAAATCTGCAAGAGCTTGAGATGTTTTATTTTGAATATCCTCGTCTAATGTAGTTATAATTGATATATTTCCTACTGACTCATCATATGAGGTAAAATCCTGATAATTTTGATATATTAGGTCAGAAAAATAATATCTTTGACCACTGTCGCTTTTGTAATTTGGGTCATCACCAATTTGAGCTATATGAGATTCGTCTAGATAGTCATATTCAATCATATTTTTAAGAACCAAATTAGCTCTTTCTTCAACTAATTTTTTATTTATTTTGGGCGATAATTTAGAAGGAGCCTTTAATATAGATGCAAGAATTGCTGCCTCATTGAGATTTACTTTATTTATATCTTTTTGAAAATAGCTCTTGGCGGCATTTTTAACACCGTAATTACCTGATCCAAAATAAGCTTTATTCAAATACATTGTTAATATTTGGTTTTTAGAGAATTTTCTTTCAATTTGAATTGCTAGTAAAATTTCTTGAATTTTTCTCTTAAAGGTTTTTTTTGAGTCCAAAAAGAGCATTTTTGCAAGTTGTTGTGTAATTGTGCTTGCTCCTTGGGCTATATAACCCTTTTTTTGATTAATATAAGCAGCTCTTAAAATTGACAATAAGTCAATACCATTATGGTCAAAAAATCTGCGATCTTCAATAGCAATTACCGCATTAATTAAATTTATTGGCAGGTCCTTAAAATCAACTTCATCAATATTATCTTTTCCATAAGTTGCTATTAAGTTATTATTGGAGTATCTGACCTCAACAATTTTTAAATTATCTTTTTTGTTAATTTCAGATAGGCTGGGCAGGTCATGCATAAAGATCAGAGTTGCTATTATGGATATAACGCCAACCCATATTCCAATGATGATGGTAAATTTTACTAATTTTGTAATTAATTTTTTGAAGAATTTTTTCATTTTATTTTGTCTTTGCAATTAATTTAAAAAGACATTATATTATAATTCAAATATTTTATATAAGGCTTTAACTCTATTAATATTATATATCGCAACTAATATTATGCTATGCAAATATTCTAGTGTAAATTCAAAAATTATTACCTCTTCTAAAGCTAAAATATCAATATTCCAAAGGGGCTTTATGTTTGGTGATGGAGCTTTTGAGACTTGTTATTTTAACTATCAGATAATGGATTTTAACCTTCATTATCAGAGATTAAATCAATCCTTACAATTTCTAAAAATTAATGCTAATTTGACCACAATTGAAGAAGATTGCAATAAATTAATAAAGAAAAACAATATAAAAAGGGGTATCATTAAAATAATAGTGAGTAGAGGTATTGGATCTCAAGGATATTTACCTAAAAAAAATATCAAGCCATTAATAGTTATTAGCGCAAGACATATTTTAAAAATTGACAAAGAAGAATTAATTTTAGGGGTTTTTGATAAATTTTTCTTACCATCTCTTGCAATATCTACTAATAATAAAACATTAAATAGTATAAATTATATTTTACCCAAAATCAATGCCAATGATAATGGTTATTTCGATAATATTTTGCTTAATGAAAAGCGTCAAATATGCGAAGCAAGTTCAGCGAATATATTCTGGACAAAGGGTTTGAATATATATACCCCAGCGTTAGAATGCGGCTTATTAAACGGCACTAAAAGACAAAGAGTAATAAATTATATCAAAAGAAAAACAGATTTTAATTTAGTTGAGGGTAGATTTTACTTAAGCGACTTACTTGATTGCGATGAATGTTTTATTTCTAACTCCTCCTTTTTGTTGCTAAATATAAAAAAATTAGTCATAGATGGTAATATTATTATCCTTGAAAAGGATTGTATTTATAATGATATTAAGCAAAATGCATTTAGTTAAAAGATGGCTGTAAACTATTTAGATTGGGTTGATCCTATAATTATTGGTCAAAAAATAGCAGAAAATTATGATGATGATTTTTATATTTTATATTCTGGGCTTAATTCCGAGGTAAGAAACTCTAAGTCTTTTATAGGATTATTTCCTAATCAAAAAAAAACATTTGGCAATATAAAAGATGTTTTAGGTTTGGATATTAATAATAGAAGTCTAGCTTTATTTAGCTATGAATCCTTTGATAATTCCCCCTTAATTAATAGCAAATTTAGCCACATAAATATGCCAAATATAATTATTGCAGATTTTGCGCTAAATATTGAATTTGATCATGATAAAAAGCATATAATAATTAATTACGATAATAAGGCTTTATATAAAAAATTTATAGCAATTATTAATAAAGAATTAAGAACTTCTTTTGATGAAATTATAGCTAATGAGATGCTTTCAAATTTTACTGATAAAAGCTATATCGATTCAATAAAAGATATGAAAGATAATATTTTGCAGGGGAATTTTTATCAGGCAAATTTAACAAGAAAATTTTATGGAAACCTTGATAAGGAATATGAAAAAAGCGTTATTTATCATAATTTTATTAAATTATGCAATATTAGTCCAGCAAATTACTCGGCTTTTATTGTGGCTAATAACAAAATCATAATGTCTTCTAGTCCAGAATTATTTTTAGAAATAGATGGTGATAAAGTAACATCCAGGCCAATTAAGGGTACTATAAATAGGCATGAATGTAGAGATCAAGATTTGGTTAATAAGATTTATTTGCAAAATAGCCCTAAGGAAAGAGCTGAAAATCTTATGATAGTTGATCTCGTAAGAAATGATTTGTCCATAGCTTGTATTCCTGGCTCGGTTAAAGTTGATAAATTATTTAATATAGATACTTATAAAATGCTTTATCATATGTCTTCACAAATTAATGGGAAAATAAAAAATGATTTAAGTTATTTTGATGTTATTAGGGCGTCTTTTCCGCCAGGTTCAATGACTGGGGCGCCAAAAATTGCAGCTATGCAAAATATTGCTCAAAATGAAAGATTATCTAGGGGTATTTATAGTGGTTCTATTGGTATTATTGACAAAAATAGTGCAAAATTATCGGTGGTGATTAGAACATTGATTTTTGAAGGTAGTAAATATGAGTTCCAGGTTGGTGGTGCTATAACTAATGATTCTGATCCATATAAGGAGTTACAAGAAATATATCACAAGGCTAGAGCTATAAGTGAAATATTAAATATTGAATTATAATGGAGCGGGTGAAGGGAATCGAACCCTCACGACCAGCTTGGAAGGCTGGGGCTCTACCATTGAGCTACACCCGCAAAAATTAATACCAAAATGCAATATTATAATTTCAACTAAATTCACATAATATTACTTGTTACAAATATTGCAAGATGGATTTTTAGAAATTTTAACAGTTCTAAATGAAAAATCTAAGAAATTGCATAATAATATTTGATTTGGTTTAAATTCATTAATAGATAATATCTCATTAATTGCTATTGTTGCTTGCATAGAGCCAACTATTCCAGGTATTGAGCCAAGAATTCCTTTGTCACTTAATTTAGTATCTAATCTTTTTTGAGCATTATCTTCATTAAAACAATTATAGCAGGAACTGTGAATAGAAGGTTTAAAAATTGCTAATTGAGCATAAAATTCCTTAACAGCCCCAAATATTAAGGTCTTATTGTTAGTATAGCATATTTTATTAATATTAAATCTTGTTGTAAAATTATCGCTACAATCTATGACTATGTCAAATTCTGTTATTATTTTTTTAAGATTTTTTTCATCGGCTTTTAGCTTTAAGGTGGTAAGATTAATATTGCTATTAAGATGAGAAATTTTCTCCTTGGCGCTATCAACTTTGAACCTATTTATATCTTGCTGATTATGTATTATTTGTCTTTGAAGATTTGATAATTCAACCTTATCATGGTCAATAATTGTTATTGCCCCTATTCCATTGGCTGCAAGATATAGAATGGTGCTTGATCCTAATCCCCCTGCTCCAATAACTAAAATTTTGGCTAATGATAGTTTTTTTTGACCCTCTATGCCAATTTTATCTATTATGATATTTCTAATATAGCGATTTTTTTCTAGCATATTTCAAGAGATAAGTCACTAGCATTTACTGAGTGAGTTAAATCTCCAATTGAAATATAATCTATATCTAGGCTGCTATATGTATTGATGTTACTTAAATTTATTCCTCCTGATACCTCAATTTTAGTTCCTAAATTTGCATTTCTAATAAGGGTTGAGCAATTTTTGATTTCAGAGATTTTCATATTATCAAGCATGATTATCTTTGGTTTATAATTAAGAGCTTGAGTAACTTGGTTAATATTGTCGCACTCAATTTCAATATCATTATTAAAATTCTTTAAGGTTTTTTTAATTCCTCCACAAATGGCTATATGATTATCTTTAATTAATATTGCTTGTGATAAATTAAATCTGTGATTTGTGCCACCACCAATTTTTACTCCATATTTTTGTATATTTCTTAGAGAGGGTATCGTTTTTCTGGTATCTAATATTTTAATTTTTTTATTATTTAATAAAGAAATATATTTATTAGTTTTTGTTGCAATACCGCATAAATGTTGAATGAGATTAAGGGCGACTCTTTCTCCTGCCAGTATCATATTGGCATCTCCAAATCCAGAGCATATTATTTGATTTGCATTGATAAAATCTCCATCCTTTTTATGATTTGAGATTGTGAGTTGGTAATTTTTAAATTTATCATGTTCTTTAATTATATTATAGGTATTTTTTATTATTTCTATTCCGCACAATATTAGATCCTCTTTAGCAACTACGTTAAAATTGATAATTTTATCCTTAATGCATTGATCAGTAGTTTTATCTTGATCAAATCTATCTTCTATGAGAGATTCTTTAATAATTTTATCGGTGATTTTTTTAATTTCTGACATTTATTTGGATTGAATTTTTCTTTTTTAAGGGAGTCTAGCCTTTTTGATATAAAGTAGCGCATAAATTGCATTTGATAATAATCAACATTAGTTTCTTGTTTTTCATAATCATCTATAAGATTTTTTATTACAAAAAAAGCCATACAGTTTTTACCCATATCTTCATAAATAAAGGCTGGGAATTGCTTGGTCCATATAGGCATATCTTGGGTACTATTATTCGCTAATAGATTAGCAATTTCTAGTGCTAATACATTATTTTTATAATCTTTTTTTGCAATCATTATTGCTTGAACAAGCCAGTGCCATTTATTTTTAAAATCTCTCATGGCATGATTTTTTAAATAATTAATGATATATATTAGCTCTTTTTTATCCTGGTTCATTGAGTAATAGTAGCTTGCAATATGAGGAATTACATTAGATTTGCTATCATATTTATCGAGTAGTAGCATCCAATTATATAGATTTTTGTAATTATAATTTTTTAAAGGCGGGAACCCGGCAAATACATCTCCAGAATTTTGCATTCTAAAGGCAAGCATTCTAAACATAAACTGCTTATCTCCTAGCGCTATAATATCTATTGCTTTATCATTTGGTGCTTTTTTCATTAAATCATATTGAGGCTTAATATGATCAATATCTAGCGCAAGAATCACCTGAAATGATAGAGTGATTACAAATAATAATAATATAATTTTTTCATCAAGATATTTTATTTTGGTCACAAATATTAGAATTGTTTTCTTTTAAAATCATAAAATGCCATTAATGATAGTAGTAATGTATATATTATGGCTTGTAGTGATATTATATGTATTTGTTCAATATTGTTAATTCCATAGATAAGCCACTCACTTTGAGAAAATAGATCAATTCTTGGAAATATAACTGATATTATTTTTAGCACAGATAGCATGGAATCATTTGAAAATTGCTGTATATTTTCAGGTATATTTGCTGTTAAAACAAATACACCTACTAATCTAGATAGTGCATAAAATGAAATTGCAGTTAATATAGATGTAAATATATTATTTAATATTAGAGCTGCAACAATTGAAAAGATAATAATAATTAATGCCTCAAGCAACATGGTATATGACCAAATTATTAGGCCTATAATATTTATATTTGATATTATGAATAATGTTAATATTAGTGGTATTAATATTATTAATGCAGAAATTATATATCCTAATATATAGCTAAAAATTATTTTATAGCGAGAAATTGATTTGCTGATGATAAATTCTATTTCTTTATTTTCAAAGCTCCTATTTAGTGTTATGCAAACAAATAATATAAAGCCAATTACAAAAAATAGCCTAGTTATTGCTGCACTAAAAATAATTGTTGTCTGACTTTGCTCTATCATAAAAGTTGATCCAATTATAATGGATAAACAAAATGATGCTATTATCAGGATCATTAGACCTATATAGAGCCTGTCTCTAATGCCGTTTAGTATAATATATTTAATTATTGGTAACATTGCGGTGCGCTAAAAAAACTTTCTTCTTGTGTTGTCAAACATTTTCTCAATTTTTCTGTCGCTCTCTCCAACGGCAGATCCACTACCCATGATTGTAGCCTTGATAAAAATTACAGTTTCTACTACTTGTGAGCTTTTTGAGTCTAGTTTGAATAGTTTTCCTATTACAGGGATTCTGGATAGTCCAGGAATACCTACATCAGCACCCTTTTCCATTTGTTGCATTAATCCACCAATAATAATGACATTGCCACTTTGAACCTTTGCAACTGTTTCAATTTCTCTTGATTTTACTTGAGGGATGGTGTTTTTTAAGGCTTCTATAATTTGACCATTATTTCTAGGGCTTGCTGGATCAACTTTATCTGCTCCAGAATTTATTATCATTGTTGGCTTTATCTTTAGGACTACTTCTCTTGTTTTGAGATTAATTGATGGGGTTATTTCAAGCTTTATACCAACCTCTTCTTCTTTTAAATCTGAAGATAAGCTTTCTGATACATTGGGGTTTTCATTAGTTGAGGTAATATTTGATGATTCTATTTCGAAATATAGCAGTTTCTCACTAAAATTTAATTGAGATAATTGGTTATTCATTGCAATAATTCTTGGGCTTGAAAGTGTGGATGTTGTGCCAAATTTTTCAAGTGCGCTTATCGAGGCATTAATATCTGTTCCAAAAATTGAATTTACTGAAAAGCTTGAAGAGCTGGTGGTTGTAATGCCCTGAGAGATTAAATCGAGGCCACCGCTGTAGTCTTGGTTACTTCCATCTAGATTCCAATCTATTCCAGCTTGATATTCATCTATTAATTCTACCTCAACTATTTTTGCTTCAATCAATACTTGAGCTGAAGCTGTTTTCTCTACTGCATCTAGATAGGTTTTGATTAGTTCATGTTGCTTTAAGGTCGCAAATATTGATATTATTCCTGCAGATTTGTTTGAGCTATAGGAAGATCTTTGTGTTTGATTCTCTTCACTATTTTGATTTGCAATATTTGAGCCTTGAATGATTGCTGACATATTTGCCTCAACATCATTCCATAAATTGCCATCAATTAGGTAATCAACATAGTAATTTTTAAGAAAGGGTGTATCTTTAATAAAGCTTAATACCCCATTATCAAAGTTATATCTTAAATTTCCAAGATTTGCAATTCTATCAATGACTTCTTTTAAGGGTCTATTAACCGCATTAATTATTATTCCTCCTTCTATTGATGGGTCAATATCAACATCAATTTTTGCAACTCTTCCTATTTCTATTAATACATCTTTAAGAGCGACTTGATCAGTTACTGCAAATGATATTTTTTTGTCACCGCCTATTTTTGGTGGAGAGGGGGGTGTAATTAATTTTGTTGTATTAAGTGCAGGATATGAGCGGATTTTTGTATCTAATGTTGGATTGCTTTCCTTTTTTCTTTCCTTTCTACTATCTTCGATTAATGTATATTTAATATCATTTATTGAAGATTTAGTTTCCCTGTTATATGGCTTGTCTCTGTAATCATTACTGCATGAAAATAATAACAGTATTATAGCTATATTTTTGAGAAATAATTTATTCATTTTTAAGCTTTAAAATACCTAATTGCCCCACAGCAGTTACGCCGTATTATATAATCAATGTTATATAATATAGAGCTAATCTAATCAAGCATTATTAATTAATACTAATATCTTATTAATGCTATTGAGCAATTTGCAAGTAATATATTATATTTATATATAAACTATATTGCATTGTAATTTTAAAGTTAAATCCTATTATGTACTTGTAAATAATTATTTATTTAATTTTATATATTAGCTTACGAAAAAATCGTTAATTTACATTATGTTGAATAATAAAGATAAAATATTTTCCAATCTTCTTGGCTTCGAATCTTATTCATTAGCTAGTTCAATAAAAAGGGGTGATTGGGATAATACTAAAAAAATTCTTGCTAATGATAGCTCTAAAATCATTGATATTGTCAAGGAGTCTTGGCTTCGAGGTAGAGGTGGTGCTGGCTTTCCAACTGGCATGAAATGGTCTTTTGTTCCAAAGAAGGAAAGTCCCAATATGGGAAATCCACATTATTTAGTCATTAATGCAGATGAGTCTGAGCCTGGAACATGTAAAGATCGAGAAATTATTAGAAACGAACCTCATAAATTAATAGAAGGTTGTTTAATTACAGCAAAGGCAATTAATTCAAATATTTGCTATATTTATATAAGGGGTGAGTACTTTAATGAAGCTAAAATACTCCAAAAAGCAATTGATGAGGCTTATGATGCCGGCCTTATCGGTAAAAATGCTTGTAAGTCGGGCTGGGATTTAGATGTATATATTCATAGAGGTGCAGGAGCTTATATTTGTGGCGAAGAAACGGCTTTACTAGAAAGTATTGAAGGAAATAAGGGTCAGCCTAGATTAAAGCCTCCTTTTCCTGCTTTAATTGGCCTTTATGGCTGCCCTACTGTTGTTAATAATGTTGAGTCAATAGCCGTTATTCCGACTTTAATTCGCAGAGGTTCTTCTTGGTTTTCTTCAATCGGCAGAGAGAAAAATACTGGTACCAAGATATTTTGTATATCTGGACATGTTAATAAACCTTGTAATGTTGAAGAGGCAATGGGTATATCTTTAAAGGAACTTATTGAAAAACATGCAGGTGGTGTTATTGGTGGATGGGATAATTTACTTGCCATTATACCTGGAGGATCTTCAGTGCCATTAATTACCAAGGATATTTGTGATGAGGTATTGATGGATTTTGATTCCCTAAAAGAGGCTGGTACAGCTCTAGGGACAGCTGGAGTTATTGTTATGAATAAATCAACAGATATAATAGCTGCAATTGCTAGATTATCTCATTTTTATAAGCATGAATCTTGTGGGCAATGTACTCCATGTCGAGAAGGGACTGGTTGGATAATGAGGATTATGAATAGAATTGTTGATGGCAAGGCTGACATTAAGGAGATTGATCAGCTTTATAAATTAACAAAGCAAATAGAAGGTCATACAATTTGCGCTTTAGGCGATGCTGCAGCTTGGCCAGTTCAGGGTCTGATTAAAAATTTTAGAAATTTAATGGAGCAAAGATTATCTAGTAACTAAAAATTTCTATTCGTTTTTAAACTCCATTATTACCTCTGAAATCCCTACTGAGTCACCTTCATTGAAGTTAATATCTCCAATGGTGAAGTCATGATTTGTCCTTATGGAGTTCTCCATTTTCATAGCTTCAATTACTACTAGCTCTTGACCAGCCTTAACCTTGTCTCCTTTAGAAACTTTAAATCTAGTAATTTTGCCAGTAATAGGCGATAATAGATTTTTTGGCCTGGGGTTCCTTTCAATAATTGGCATAAATTTAGATAATTCAGCAACTCTTGGTGAATATACATTTATTAATGCGTCATTGCCACTATATTGCATTTGATAGCCACCAGTATTATTATTTTTAACAATTCTAACGCTAAAATCTTTATTATTAAGCTTACCTCTAAATAATTTTTCGCCATAATGCCATGAGCTGGTGATATTTAGCTCTTTATTTTCACATTTTATGGTTATTTCTTCATCATTTTGCGATATTACATCAATTAAAAATGATTTATTATCTATCATGGTAATCCATTTTTCAGAAATTTGTTTTTTTCTATTTCTTAATTGACCATTCATTGATGTGTTTCTGGTGTAGTTTTTTAAAAAAATAAAAATAGAGGCACTGATAAATGCTTCATGAGCTTGGTTGTCTATGATATTGGTGCTAAATCCATCTGCATATTCTTCTTTAATAAAGCTTGTTGTTAAATCTCCTTTAATGAATCTATTATTTTTCATTATAGTTTCAAGAAAGCTAATATTATGAGATACTCCTCCAATTGCATAACTGCTCAAGGCAGAGCTCATATTATTTATTGCTTCTTTTCTATTTTTGCCATATGTGCATAATTTAGCAATCATTGCATCATAAAACATACTAACCTCACCACCTTCATATACACCACTATCAACTCTTATATTTTTGTTACCTTCGGGCTCAATATATAAATTAATTCTGCCTGATGAAGGGAGGAAACCTCTTGAAGGATCTTCAGC
>CERI01110073.1_pt1 | contig 12204 bp, 20 predicted proteins | sample 350261 | NCBI WGS metagenome assembly CERI01 (sample SAMEA2620979, study PRJEB7988) | marine metagenome | isolation source: saline water (ENVO:00002010), including
CTAATATCTAAATTACCAATAGCATCCGCCTTCAACTTTTTTATGACCATTTGGACATTCTTCTTCCTTAGGTCTTGTCCAATGTTTATTCATAAATAGCCTTAATATATCTGGTCTCTCTTTTAACCACCGGTTCCCATATATACCAAAATACATTTGCAATACCCCACCTACATAAATGGCTGATTTTCCTAACTTGTATATTTCTGCACAAACCAAATTACCATACCCTCCGCAAGAGCATAATGCTATATCAAAATCATCTTTTATTCTCTCTATTTCTTTCATAAATTGTTCTAGTTCAATATCAAATTCTTCTGATTCACATTCACCTTGAGTTTGCGGGGGTTTAATAAAAACAAAACTACATTCTGGAAATAGATTTGTGCCATAGATTTCAGGTAATATGTCAACCTTTTGTTTCATACTTTCAATAAATGGAGAGACAATTAGTAATCTCTTACCTTTTAATGATTGGGTCCAAGGAACATTATATATATTGTGAAAAATATCTAATGTAAATGCCCAAAATTGTTTTTTATTACCAAAATTCAAATTAATAAAATTGTGAGAAGTTAAAATATATCTATAAACATCACCCCAAGGCTCCCATTCAAAATAAGTATCACAAAACTCAAATGCTTGTAAATACATTTTTGCATATTTAACAATGCTTTCAGTATTTGATATTTTTATTCCAGCATTATTTTTCATTGTAAATAAACCTCTATTTATATAATCCATTTGCTGATCAGTTATTTGATTTTGTAATAAACATATTCCAAGTTCAGCAAAATTATTTTCAATACCAGCAATTCTTGGTAAAATAAAATTAGTACCACTTATAATCTTATTTTTTAAGTATTCACCAAGTCTATTATTTTCTTCAACTATATTAAATCTCCACCAATTTTCATTAGGTTTTATCCATTCATCTATATATTCATGAACTACCGGCTGCACTCTTAACCAAGGTTTACTTACTTTTTTAGTCTCTCCATTATAAGTTCTAAAGTCACTTTTATGATTATGAAAAGTTCTAATAAAATATGGTTCATTGTGAACAGCATAACCAAGTATAGAAAATATATAATTAATATGGTTATCACACGCAGGTATACCCAATTCAAAATTAAATATTTTTCTTTTAGATTTTTCAATGTTAAAATTTGAATGAAATAACCACGAATCTTGACTATCTCCTCTTGGTCCAAAAACTTTACATTTATACAAATTATTATCGGTATATTCAAATCTTAATTGGCAATAGACTTTTTTTTGGCTTGATAGACCACTTTTAAAGATATTTTTTAAAGATTTATCAAAAAATATATCTGAATTAGCAACTAAAATATAACCTTTAAGATTATAATTTTCAACTAAGTCAAAAACATCTGTATATTTCATTCTTTTTCCAATATTTATTTGAATGATTTTTTCATTAATATTTTTAATACCAATACAATTAAGATCATATTCTTTTTCAGTAATAATATAAATTAAATCAATTAGAGGATTTTCTAGATTTTTTTTTAAACAAAATAAAATTTCATTTTGTCTATCACTATTTGAAGATTCATAATATTGAGTTATTAAAATTGTTTTATCAGCTATAATTTCTTCATTTTTAGTAAAATTTGAATGCATAACCCAATAATTTTGTAATAAAGAAGATTCTAAAATTTTATTATTTTTAAGTAAAGCATTTAATAAATCACTTTCTATTTTTTCAACATATTTATCTTTAATATAACCCAAATAATTTAATAAATCTTTTGATTTTTCCATTAAAGTAATTTTATTTAATTACTTTAATATATTTAAGTTTATTTGTAATTTATTTTTTATTAATTTTAATTGATTCACTAATAACAAATGCTGTTAATGCAAAAATAACAAGAACTCCAGATATTATTTTAAAGTTAACTTTATAATTCATAAAAAATACATTTAACATAATAGTAACAAAGGTTGATAATCCAAAAATAGTTGTAGCAATTCCACCTCCTTTAGTAAGAGATATAATATTCAATGATAGATAAGTAACAATAATTATTGCGGGAATAGTAAAAGAAGAATATTTAATTTTAGAATCTTTAGAATAAAATTTATTAAATTTAGTTGAATCTTTAAAGTATAAAAACATTAATAAAATAAATGATACAATACCAGCCACAACTAGTAAATTGTACATAAAAATTTGTTTGTATATTACTTCATTGGGAAGTAGTTTTTGGGTTCTTGATAGTAAAAAATTAAATGTACCCATCATAAACATACTAATTATAGATAATATTACCCAAAATTTCATTAGATATATATTTACTAATATAATAATTATATTTTATATTATTACTAAGGCTTATCTATAATTTTCTAACTAAATACCATTTATTACCATCATCAAATTTTATATCATTTTTTTCAATTGTTGCAGTAATTTTTTTAGGACCACCTTTTTTGCTAAAATCAAGAACTACTTTGTTATTTTTTTTATCAAGTTTTCCTTCAACTTTCCAGATTTTACCATGAGAACTATCACTACCAACTATAATTATATCACCATCTTCATGAATTAAAACTTTACGAGTAGCAAAATTATGTTCTGGATCTACATAAAAATGTCTATCTATTTTACCATGTTTTTTTCTATTCTTAAAATTTTGATATTCTTTTTCAAATTTTTTTATTAATTCATTATTTTCTTTAAATGTAAAATATTTAAAGCTTGAATCATATTTATGAATTTTATCAAAGTCAATTTTTATACTATCTATATCCAAATAATCTATACATCCGTCTATTTGAAAATAGAATTGATACATACCATCAGCACGTTTATTTAAATGACTTGGGATATTTAATTTAATAGTACTGATGACTACATCAGTTAAATCAGGTACATACATTCCAATATGATTTTCAAAAAACTGAATATGAAGAGGATTTATTTTTTTTTCTTTCTTAACCATTCTTCTAAGAATTTTATCATATTCAATAATATGAGGAAGAACAAAGTGAAACTCTGCTTTTTCTCCTTCTAAGAAGCGAAGCCATTTAACACCTCGTTTTTTTAATGCTTTATCCGGTGGACTTTGTATATCTGAAATTTTATTTCCAAAAATTTTTTTCATCATTTTAGCTGAACCAATTGGATCATAACTTATTAAAGTACATTTATGAATAGCATAAAATTTATATTCACCTTTGCCATATATTTTACTTTTTTTGGTTTTATTTTTCTTACTTATAGATCTTGACTTATTACGCAAAGTTTTCATTACTATATATTAAACTAATAATTTATTCAATTGTAATAAATTATTTGCTAAATTTAATTTAGTATAAATAAAATATCTAGTTAAATATCTATACAATTATATAGTTAAATATATATACAATTATCTAGTTAAATATCTAGACAATATATTTTTAGAAATTGTTATATGTTTTTCAGCTATTTCTTTTTGAATTATTAAATCATTTAAATTTCTTTCATATCTGGGTTCCTCTCCTTTATTTAAACATATTTGATTAAAAAGAGGAAAATAATAGGCAGGCTTATATATTTCATTAATCCAATCATCGCAATACCAATTTTTAATATTATCAGGAAAATAGTAACCAAATATATGCATATGTTTTCTAGAAACAAATGTTTGCGTTAATATTTTAGAATTATTAGTAACTGGACCTGCCAATCCTATGTTATTATTAAGTAATAGAATTTTGATAGCTGAATCAATCCAAATTGATCTAAATTCTATATCATCTCCACATTGTAAAAAATAGTGACAATTATCATTATAAGCATATTTAAACAAATTGTTCCACATTTTTGTAACATGACCTTTAGGTACATTATTCATATTATAAAATTTAAAATCTATATTTTTTCTTTTATTTTTAATTTCTAGTAATTTTTCTACATTTTCTTTTTTACTCCATATTTTGTCATCATAATCAATACCTATATAAAATACATAATTATGAAATTCATTTGTAGTATTTAGGAAGCTTCTTATACAAATATTGTATAGAAAGGTGTCTTCAGCTTTTTTCCAATTTTTACCCTTATTAGAAGTTGGTATTAATAAACCAATTTTACAAGATTGAATATTTTTATTTTCTACTAATTTTAAATTATTAGTTACTTTATTTCTAATAAAATTATCATGCAATTTATTATTTTCAAAAATAACTTTTTTACTATTAGATTTCTTAGATTTATCAAATTTAAATCCAATATAATCCATTATAAATTATATTAATATAACAAAATATTAATATAACAAAAAATTGAAATTATATTTTTTCTTTCTAATAGTAATAGTTAAAATGAATACAAATTGCAGCGAATGTAAATCTAAGTTAAATTTTAAAAATACTATTTACAAAGGATTTGATTGTTCATTTTGTTCAGAACATTGTAGGACAAAAATGTGGACAAGAGTATATTCAATTGATAATAATTTTAAACATCCAGAAAAATGGCCAAACAAAGAATATAAATATAATGATATAAAATTATGGAAACCTTACAAATCTATTAATAATTTAAGTAAATTAAAAATTATTAATAACAGTTCTAATGAAGATAAATTTTATTATTACTATAATCTAAACTATATTCAAAATATATATAAAAATAAAAATCTTATTAATAAACCAAAAAATTTATTAGTAATTGAAAATAAATATTATGATTATATCAGTAATAGAGTATCAAATTTAAAACATTATATTAAATATATGATTTATATGATATTATAAATTTGTAAATTAATTTATCTTTATTATTTATATAATGAAACTTAATATATTTAAAAAAAATAAAATAATATGTGTTTTATGTTTAGTAGCATTTTTAATTTTATTGGTAGAATTAATTAGATTTTTTAAATCAAAAGAAGGAATGACATTAACAGAATTTGATAAAGAAAAATTTTTTACTAAACCATGGAATAAATTTTGTATGTTTGAACCACCTACTTGTAGAAAAGATTTTCTTGAAAAACCAGGTATGATAGGAGTTTTCCCAATAGGTTGTCATTGTAAAGAAATAGGTGAGGCTAAAATTCCACCGGGATTACCTTCAAAATGCTATGAAAAAGAACCAGAATATTTATATAAATAAAATATTTAAAGTTAAAATATTTTTTTTAATTAATGTTGAATTATATTTTAACAAATTTTGTAACAGCCTCAAGTATTCCTATTTTAGATATTGGTTTATGTATATTATTTGGTAAAAAAGCACGATGGTTTCAATTACATGCAGCTATAAATTTTATTATTTTAACAGTAATATTGGAAGATGTTTCTAATTTATTAATTAATCCATTAAATATTAGATATTTAGACAATCCAATAGAAATTTACTATATAGGATATTTACATCTTTATCATATGATGATTTTTAAAAATACATTAATGGATTATTTTCATCACATTATATTCGTATTATTTGGGGCATTACCAGTCTATTATTTTTACAATTATAGCACTATACGATTATGTACATTTGTAGGATGTGGCTTGCCTGGGTTAATAGAATATACAACGCTATCATTAGTTAAGAATAATGAAATGTCATTATTAACACAAAAAAGTCTAATATCTAATATTTATAATTATTTTAGATATCCATTTACTATTTTTTCTGCTAGTTCAATATATATTGCTAATCAAAATTTTTATACTAATATTCCTAATAATAATATATTATTCGTAATTTTAATGATATATTTAAATGGTTCATATTTTAACAAGATAACAATAGAAAATAATGTATATCATAAAATGATGGATCAATTAAATAATTAATCAATATTAAATAATTAGTCTAAATTAATTAATTAATACCATTTACCAATTAATAATAGTTTTATTGTATTCAATTAACTTATTATTAATTTTACTGAATGGTTTTGAGCCTTTAAACGGAGGAAATTCTTTAAATGGTTTAAAATAACTTAATGGAGAAGGATGAGAGCTAACAATAAGATAGTGTTTTGAACAATCAATATTTTTAAATTTTTCATAAGCAAAAGCACCCCAAGCTACAAATATAATATTATCTAATTTATTTAGTTCACTAATAATGTAATTTGTAAAATTATTCCAAATTTTCATTTGAGATCCAGGTTTTCCTTGAATAACTGAAAATGCACAATTCATCAAAAGGATCCCTTGTTTTGCCCAAGTTTCTAGAGTAAAATCTTCTAATTTAATATTTAAATCATTATAAAGTTCATTACTAATATTTTTAAGAGAAGGAGGTATCTTTTTTTTACTTTCTACTGCAAAACATAGTCCAGTTGCTTGATTCGGACCATGATATGGGTCTTGACCAATAATTACTACTTTTAATTCTTGAATTTCAAAATAATTAAAGCATTTAAATAGATTTTCTCTCTTTGGATAAATTTCACTTTTGTTTTTTAATTCTTCTCTTTTACTTTCAATCTTTTCAATAATCTTCTGCAAATCTTCACTATCATTATTATTATTATTACCATTATTATCATTATTATTTCTATTGTATTCATTTAGTAATTTATTCCAAGATTCTTTCATTATATTTTCTTTAAATTGTTTTAAAATATATTGAATAATATCAATTTTAAAAAAACAATTTAAAGAATTTATTATTTATTATTTTTTTTATAAATATATTTTAGTATGGAAATAGTTAAAACCAAAGAAGGCGAATTTAAAATTTCTGATAATAAAGTTTTTTTATTATTATTACCAAATCCAACCGATATTTATATTAAAGAAACAGAGTTGGAAAAAGTAAAAATGCAAAATCCTGATTTTTTTTAATATTTGGTTAAACAACGAGGATCAAGACGTTTAAAAGAAGATTCAGTATATAATGGATATGATAAGTTCACAGTAAAAAAAGAATTTGAAATAAAAGGAGAGAAAAATGATTGCTTACAATTTGCAGAAAGAGTTTCATTAAATGATCCAGACTATAATAAAAAAGCATCTATATTTAGTGTTTCTCTAGGTAAAAAAGATAAAAAGTTTGGACTAAGTGATAAGGATAATAGTCTAATTACAAAATATACACGCACCCAGACTATTAAACATTCACCATTTCATAATTTAGATGTAAATCCTAATATTGGTGATGCATACTCTATGGTACCATATGAAATACCCTATGATAAAGGAGTATGTCCATATCATGCTGCTACCGTAATATTTAAAGATGGAACTACTAATATTACTATAGAAGCAGATGCTGGAATTAAAACCTCAAAACCTATATTTGATATGTATTCAACTGTTAAACATAGGTATACCTTTTTTGCATCACATATGAAAACATATTTACAACATAAATTTGATGAAAATAATAAATTAAAATTAAAATTACCAACTGTTTTACATTTGAAACGAAGTTATAAAGAATCTACTAATCCAAAAACTAAAAAACATAAAGATGAAACAAAAAATGTAGTAAGAAAATCTTCTAGATTAAATCCTTTAAATCCAGAAGAAAAAGAATTAATAGGTTCTGGTAAAATAAAATCTAAAAGAAATAAAACAAAAAAAATAAAATCAAAAAAATAAATAATTTAAAATTTAAATGATATAGTAAAGTAAAATAATTTATCAAATGTTACCTCAAAATCATTTAGAGGAACAATTAAATAGTGAAAATATTATAGAGCAACCAAAATATGAATGTAAAAAATATTTTTTTGATTTAATAAATGTTTTATTACCAATATGTTGTTTTATGGGAACTTTTGGAACTTTAATATTAGTTTGTTTTAAGATTTATAAGATTTAAATATATAAGATTTAAAAATATAAGATTTAAATATATAAAGTATCTTTCAATGTATAAATTTGAATATTGTTATTATTTAGTATATAAATTAAATAACTATCATCAATTATGGATAGTTAATATAGATTATAAACCTGATAATTTTATAGAATTTATCAAAAAAGTTAAATCAAAAGACGAAAAGTATTATTTAATTAAAAAAAAAGTCTATAATCTAGATAATGAACTCAACCATTTTAAGAGATTTACAGTATTTATAAAAGAAAAAAAATGTGAAATAATAAAAGAAACTAAAAGAAAATTATTTTAAAAAATTTTGATTTAATATTAAATATTAAATAAAATATTAAAGTAATATAAAATTAAAATACGAATGGAAAATATAATTTTTCAACTTATAAGAGAAGGAGTATGTAAATATACACATTCAGCAAAATATTGTAGTATTGAAGATATAAATAATTTATGTAAAGAATGTGTAAATTTAATTAATAAAAAAAATCTAGATTATGATATATGGTTAACTAAGTTCAAATTATATTTAAAAATAGACAGCATACAGGAATTAGAAAATTTAATTAAATATATACAAAATAGAACAATAATATATAATAATTATTAAATTCTTTTGATTTCAAATAATCGTTTATATATTTTTACACCATCTTTGGTATAACCATTGGCAATTCGTTTGGGAATAAGATTATAACCATAGCTTTTAAGAAGTTGTCTTAATAGATTAATTAGTGGCCATCGTTGATTTTGTTCTGCATTTTTTTGAACAGAAGTATTATGTGTTGATTTAATTATTTCTTTTAATTTGGGAATATCATTTTTAATTAAGTCATATTTATTACCAATTAACATATCCCGTTCAATTATAACTCCATCTAAAGTATCTAAATTACTACAATTAATATTGCATCTATTTAACAAATTTAAAAAATGTTTATCTTTTGAATCATCTTCATCCTTTTCAACATCATTTTCAACATCCTTTTCAACATCCTTTTCAACATCCTTTTCAACATCCTTTTCAGAAACCTTCATTGTATCCTTAAATTATAAAAAATTAAATTTAATATAAATAAACTAAATTTATATTAAATTAACAAATTAAAATTAACAAATTAACAAAACTTAATAATTTCATATTTATCATTTTGAACCTTATATTCACCAATTACTAATGGATTAGATTTATTATTTAGAATTTCACCATGATCATAGATATTATTATTATTATCAACAAAGTAAGAAATCCCATTAATTTCCTTTACACAAATTTCTCTCTTAGTAGGTTGAATCTCTACATTATCGCTGCTTACAATACCATATGGCGTTCCTTTAACATGAGTTCCACAGTATTCTTCGCCTTCTTTTTTACGACGAGTACACTGTTCACCGTTAGCTCTTTGTGCACAACATCTTAAAGAAATAGCAACCACATTTTTATTTCGCTTTCTTTTAGTAAAATCGTCTTTGGATAGGGAGATAGCATCATAATCGAAAATAAATTTAAGAAAATCGCTTTTATTACACTCTCCACAAACATCAGAGCTATTTTTTTCAAACCATTCTTTAATATCCTCTTTGAAACTAGTAACATGTACATCTACCTTTTTTGAAATACGGTTTTCCATTAGTCTAATTTATAAAATATTATTATCTTTAGTTCAATTTTAAAATTAAAAAAATAATAATTTAAAAAAAATACTTATTATAGTTCATTCATTTCCAAAAAATTTAAACTTTCTAGGAAGTATTACATATAAAATTAAAATTCCAACAAACCATCCTATATAAATAAGATAGTTAGATAATTTAACTCCAAAATAGTTCATTACTGAATTAAAAACAATTATAATAGCAATTGCACCTAAAATAGTAACTAAAGTTTTCAAAAAACCCATATACATATAATAATATTATTTAGACTGAACTATTTACTTTTCTTTTAATATTCTCTTTAACTCTTGTCTCTCTATTTTCAAAAATAAAATCTCTAATTTCAGTAGTATTAATATCATCTCTTCCATTAAAATATTTTTCTAAATTTTCTAATAAATTTTTTTTATTAAGTCCTATCTTAGATTTATTCTTACAATATAAGATTTTACTACTATTAACATCAAAACAATCAATTTCATTATCTTTCATAACATTTAATAAATTGGAACTAATTTCTTTTTGCTCTTTTTTAAAATTCTTTAAATTACTATTTAAATCTTTTATTTTATCATCTAAAGAAATCCATTGTTTAATTAAATTAACTAATTGTTCTTTGTTAGCCATACTTTATATTATTACTCTTAAATATTTAAATTTTTTAATATTTAAAATAAATAATTAAAATATTAAATTAATATTCAATAAAAATCTAAAAATAATTAATTTTAATAAGTCTATTTATCATTTCAGTTTTATTACCAGTTGTTTTTAATTTTTTAAACTTTAATAATTCTTTTAATATTTTTACACTATATTTAGCCTTAAGTTCTTCAAACTTATCTTCGTAAACCGGAGGATTATCTTGTAAAATTAATCCTTCATTATTATCATTATTATTAGTTTTACAATTTTTACAAGGTTTACAGCTTTTAGATTTATTTTCTTTAACTTTAAAATGTTTATTACAAAAATTTCCAAAATCAAATTTTTGAGCTGATTTGCCACAACATTGCCCTTTATTTTTTCCTGATTTATAAAGATATTCACAAGTAAATAAAGTTAATGAGTATTTTTTAGGTTGATTAACGCCCCATATTTTTTCTACGTTTTCTATATTTATAAATGGTAATAGGTTATTAGTTATATCTCTACAATATGGGCATTTAATTTGGTTTATTTTTAGTCTAGTTACCTCTGATACATTTTGAACAGTTTTTTGTCTAATAGTTTCTTGATAAAGAGGTAAGTAATTAAATTTATGACCACAACTTAGTGTTATAAAATTTGAATCTAGAGCATAATTAGTAATTAAACATTTTTCATTTTCGGACGATTCATCTTTATAATTATTTAATAAATCATAAAAATTTATATTATCTTCAATGACATAATTCATATTTAATTTAACTTGAAATATTTTTAAATTAATTCAAATAATGTTTTAATTAATGATTTTAAAAAAAAATTTAAATATAAAATTAATATAAATGTCTCAAAAACAGTGGGGAAATATAACATGGTTATTATTTCATAGTTTAGCAGAATCAGTTAATAAAGATTCTTTTAATGAAGCAAAACCATTAATATTACAATTCATACACAATACTTGTGCTAATCTGCCATGTCCTGTTTGCTCAGAACATGCAAAAAGTACTTTATCAAAATCATTTATGAATGATATATCAACAAAAGCAGATTTAATAGAATTTTTAAGACAATTTCATAATATAGTTAATTTGGAAACAAGTAAACCTGTTTTGGATAAAGAAAGTGTAATTAAAATGTATAAAGGTGCCAAATTGAATGAAATTATAAATTTATTTATAAAAGTTTATTCAGTATATTATAGAAATTTTAATGTTTCAGCAATGGTAAGATCAAACAATCGTTCAGTATTTGTAAAATATAGTAAAAATTTGCTAGAACAAATTTCTAAATATTGTTACTAATAATATTATTAAAAATACTTTTATTAATAATATTATTATATTATTTATTAATTTAAACAGTTGATTGTGAAATTAGTTCACCTCCTTTCCAAACTTCACATTTAAATGATTGTTTTTTAGGTCTACTACAAACTGCATTATTAGAAACTATTTCATTATAAAATAGTAAATCATGATGGTTAGTTGACCACCATAAGAAAAACCAACTAAATCCCATAACTAAACCAATAGTTCCTCCAATTAGAATACCAGCTAAACTATTACAATTATTTCTAATTTGAAAAATAGAACTTACTATAGCAAAAAATGCTGTTAAAATAACAACCATTGGATTAATTAATCCATTTGGTTGTACTGGAGGAAGCATCGGAATAAGTAAATAAATAAAAGTAAACCAACTAGTTGCAACTAATGCACTAGGTCCAAGCTGTTGATTATTAAATAAATTAAAAAAATCGCATGAAAGAGCAGCATTTGGCATTCTTCCATCTTTACCAGCAATTCCAGTAAATGAAATTAAGTAACATAAGAAAGCAGTTGTAACTATACCTCCTAAATAAACTAAGCCATTTAATTTTTGATTAAATATAGAGGCTAGCACTAAGAAACATACAATAAAATATGGGTAAAGAGCACCCACCAAAATACCTATATTACTAAAACTAGTAAACACACCAGCCATATAATTTATAAATAGAAATTAATAAATTATATGAATATTTATTTCAATTACTTTTTTTACTTTTTTTCCATTTTTTACTTTTTTCCATTTTT
>CERI01018104.1_pt1 | contig 12203 bp, 2 predicted proteins | sample 350261 | NCBI WGS metagenome assembly CERI01 (sample SAMEA2620979, study PRJEB7988) | marine metagenome | isolation source: saline water (ENVO:00002010), including
GTAGTTTAATTCAGGATATATTGACATTTTATTTATTAGTTTCTTATATATTAGTTAGTTTTAAATATAAAAAATAAAATAATCATTTTTTTTATTATATAAAATATTAATTATTTATAGAGTTAATAATTAATGATAAACATTAATTCAATAGATAGTTCTATAAATCATTTGAATAATTTATTAAATAAAGATTATGTTAATACTACTGAACTAAATACAACAGATTATCTAAAAGATAACTATTATATACATATTGGATATTATTATGAAAAAGAATTATTCGAAGAATTAATTCATAAATATTACGATAAAAATGAAAATATTTTTAGTTATCAAGAAATTGATTCATATGTAATAAATAATAGTATATCATATTATAATAAGTTTTATATTGACAATCCGCATAATGACTATTTCTTAAAAGATATAAAAGTTGTAGATAATACAGATTTATCTAAAAATAATGTATGTGATTTAAATATATCAAAATTACTTAATAAAAATTATAATTTTTATTTATTTAGAATTGAATTTATTAGAAATTTATATTATTATATATCAACTAAAGATTATATTGATAAATACGAATATGAAAATAATTTATATTATTTTGAAATACCAACAAAATATTTTATTTCTGATAGAAATAATATTGTTAAAAATAGTTATAATAATGTTGTTAAATTTAAAGTTAAAGTTTATAATAAAAAAATAAATATTATATTTGAAACTAATAATAATATCACAAATAATTTAATTGAAACAATAAAACCTATTTTAAATTATCATATTAATTTAATTACTAATGATACAATATTAAAACTAGGTAATTTGAATAAATATGAAAAAATTAAAAAATATGCTGAAGAAATAGAAAAAAAATATGATAATATCAGATTTAAATCAAATATTAAAATATTAAAGTATTTACACTATAAAACTCAAAGTGTATATACCGAAAAATTTATAAATAATTACTTAAATATTATAATAAGTAATTATGAATCTTTTGATTCTATTAAAAAAGATAATATTACAACATTTGATGCAAATAATAGTAATAATAATACTTTAAATGATATTGTAATTGCTGACCCTAATGAAAAATTTGAAGATGATAAAGAAGAAAATATTAAATATAATAATGATGACGATAATGATAATAATAAAATCGATAAAAATATTATAAAAGATAATGATAGCGATATATTATTTGATGATATTAATGAAAAAAATAATACATTTGATAAAGAAAAAAAATTAAAAACTTATAAAAATGTTATTTTATCCTTAATAATATTTTTATCTATATTATCACTAATTATTGTAACATATTTAATTATTAAAATACTATCAAATGATTTTAATTTAATTGATATTATATTATCATTTGTTATAACTATTTTAATAATTACGATTTTAATGTTAATAATTTTATATAGTAGTGATGAATATTTAAAAAAATTTTTTTTTTTGAATAAAGAACATTTCACACAAGATACACAATTTAGCAAATCACAATTAGATGCAGTATTTGATTTATTTGATAAAGTAAATGATATTCCTCCTACTGAAATATTAGAACCAGGAAGTACTGAAACAGAAGAAACAGAAGAAACAGAAGAAACAAATGAAATAGAAAATATAGAAACAAAAATAAATGAAGAATTACAACAAAATTTTGAAAATATTAAAATTACTGAATTAAATATAAATGATACCAAAGAGGAATTAATTGATTTAACTATAGATTCTGAAGATTTTAATAACAAAATAGAATATGAAACAATGAGATTTCAGAATCTTGAAAATAGTAATAAATATAATGAAGAAGAATTAAAGGGAAAACAATATTTTTCAATTCAAAAAGAAAGTGATATAACTCAAAAAAAAAACTTGATTCAAAATTTAACAGATGAAAGAAAAGTTATAAATGAAAATTTTACTAATTATATTAAAAATGCTAATATGTTAGAAGAAAATTATAAAAATACAATTACAGATATTGAACAAAAACTTAAAATTATGGATTCTTTTAATAAATATAAATATATTGATATTGTAAATTTATTAGATACAACTAATTATCAATTTGGTAGTGAAATTAAAGATATAACAAACAATCCTAATACTACAAATCAAGAAGATGATAAATATATGTCTTATAATGAAGAAGAAATCACCAAATACAATTATATAAATGATATAGATGATTTAAATCAAGTAATAAAAGGTTATAAATTAGAAAAATATATTCAAATTAAAGATAATTTACTTGATATAAATATAGATATTCAAAAATTAAATCAGCAAACATTAGATGAAATAAGAAATGCTAATTTAACAAACCAAATGGATATTGTTATGGATAAATTAGAAACAACAAAAAAATTAATAGAATTGAGTAAAATGATTGCAGCTATTAATATGAACAAAAAAATAAATATACAAATTGAAATTGAAAGCGAAGAAGATAAATTAAATAATTCAATAAGTGAATATAGAAATAATTATGAAGATATAGTTGCATTAAAAAATAATATTAATAATGATAATGAACTTAAAAATAAAATCAAAAATGATATTGATTTATATGTAAAAAGTATTGAAACCATATCAACTAATATGTTAAAATTAAATAAAAAAATTGAAGACGATGAGAAAAAGAGAACAGATTATAGTAAATATTATGATTATACTTTAGATAAATTAAAACAAATTAATATGGATAAAATAGAAAAAGATTTATTACAAAAAGAAAAAATTAAAAATTTAGAATTATATGAAATGAATAATTTGGAACTTTTTGATAGCAAAATAGGTATGGAAATAGTAAATAATAAATATAAAATAAATGCAGATAATAAAGAATTATTCAAAATTAAAGAATATAAATTAGAAATAGATAATAAATATAAAAAAATAAAATTTAATTATGAAAAACAAATAGAATATTTTACTAAATTACAAAAAGAAAATGTTAAAGACGAGTTATTCAGAATGAAAATTGAAACAAAAAAAACAACGATAGATAGTAGCAATAAAATAAATGAAGAACATCGTATAAAATATAAAACTGAAATTAAAAATTTTAATGAAATATTAGAAAAAGATATTAATACTCAAAAAAATACTAAAAAAAATCTACTAATATTGAAAAATAGTTTAGAAACTAAAAATCAAAATAAAAGACAATTAGTATTGAATATCGAAGAATTAAAATCTATAGATACTGATGAAAATAGTGATAAATATAAGAATGAAATTTTCAATTTAGAAAAATTAAATTTAGAAATATATAATTATACAATGGAATTTAATAAATTTGATTTAAAAAATGAACAACTAATTGAAAAAATAAGAAATAATAAAATAAAAATAGAAAAAATAGAAAATAGAAATCGGAAAAGTAACAAATTGTATAATAATATGATTAATAATAATAAAAAAGAGTATGAATTATTAGTGATTCAAGAAAATTTTAATTTAAGAAAAAGAAATTTATTACTTATTGAAGTAAGTAAAATAATAAAAGAAATTAATGATGATAAAGAAAATATTATATTGATAATGAATAAAAAAGTAGAACTTATTAAAAAATTTAATAATAATTTCAAAAATAATTATGATATATTATTAACTGATAAAACAATATTAGAAAAACAGAAAAATAATAATAATAATAATCTAGAAAATATTTTAGAACAAACATGTTTATTATTTAATAAGGTTGATAATAATATTACAATAAAATGCGACAAAAAAAATATAGAAGAAATAAACTTAAAAATCAATGAATTATTAGAAAGTGACTTAATTAAAGATGATATTCTTATAAATAAATTAATTAATATTAAAACTAACAATACATTGATTAATGAGAAGGCTGTTTATATTACAATGTTAATATTTAAATATGAATTAGATATTAATACAAATATAATTAAAAATATTGTAAAAGAAATAGATGTTAATGATTTAGAAATTAATTTAAATAATTCTAAAATAGATAAATTAGAATTTAACATATTATATAAGAATGTTTTTAAAGCTACATTAGATAATGAGAATAAAAGAATCCAAAAAGTAATAAAAAATTTATCAAATAAAAGATTAGAATATAAAAAAGAGTATCAAAATACTGAAGATATATTAGATAATTATAATATAAAAAAAAAATTAGAAAATGAAATAAATAGTATAAGTAAAAATATAGATTATAATAAAAAAAAGGAAGAAGATTTTACAAAACATATTACAAATGTTATGAACGAAATAAATAAATTAAATAAACAATTTTTAAAAATAAAAGATGAATTAAATTATGATACAAAAAAAATTGTTGATAAAAAATTTCAAAAAATTGAATTATTGACAAATAAATTTTCTGAATATTATACATTAATATCTAAATTTGTTGAATTTAAAGATAAATATAAAAATATCAATTTATCAAAGTATATTTTTATACCAATTATTCTTGATGATACTAATAAAAAACAAATATATAAATTATTCAATGATAATGAAAAAGAATTCAAAAAATATATTAGTAACGACACAAGATATCAAAATTTGAAAAATATGGTTGATAATATTACAAATATTGTTGTAATAGATAAAGATAAGGCAATACAATATGCTAAAGTAGTAATCAAATTCAATTTAAATTATAATATGTTTGATAATAAAGAATTTAATATTACTCAATTTAAAATAGATATTATAGATACATTAAGTTCAGCATTAATGATTGATAAAAAATTTATAAATATAATATCAATTAGCAATAATGAAAATATTTTATTAAATGTTAATATTGAAATAAATGAAAAATATACTTCACAGCAAGAAATTGTAGATTTTTTGAAAAAACAAGTATCTAATAAAAATTCCGAACTTAAGAAAAATAAATATGGAAAAAATATTATAGAAATTATAAGCAATATTAAAGAAATTGAAAATTCTATTTTAAGTAAAACTGAATCATGTGACGGGAATATAACAATGCCCAATTATATATCAGACATAAAAATAGAAGGAGACTATTTTGATGATATATTTAAATATTGTAATGTAGAAATACAAAAGAATGTATTATTGTTATATTTACCACTAATTACAAAAGATAGCGCATTAGATAATACATTATTAGATTATTCTATATATGGAAGAACAGTTTATGAAGCAATGTGTAATGACGCATCTATAAGAAAAATATACAAAAATTATATTGAATTAGATAAAACTTTATTAAAAATTGATAATATTAATTTAATAGATAGACAAGAATATAGTATATCATTTATATCAAAATTAAATGAAACTAATCCCAATAAACAACATATATTATTTTCAAATGGACAAATATATCAAACATTTAATTTAACTTTACAACAAGATAATGTAAATAAAATAAATTGGGAATCTTATTATAATAATGAAAAACAAACATTTTATAATAATAATTTACTAACAATTGGATTTATGAATAAACATTTATATATTAATTTACCATGTTCAAATAATAAAGATTTTACTAGAATTACAGATGTTAATAGTGATAAGTTATATGTTAATGATAACGAATGGTGTCATTGGATAATAACTAAAAAAAATAATAAAATTAATATATATAAAAATTTAAATAAGGTTTTTGAACAAAATTTACAAGAAAATAGTATTGATAAAAATAGTTGTGATACTAATAGTAGTAAATATGATAAAAAAACATTATATATTGGTGGAGTAAAAACAGACTTAGATAGTAATACAACAATTTTAAATGATTTGGTATGTTATAAAGGAGGTTTAAAAGATTTTAGAATATATGAAATTGAACTAACATATGATGATATAAGTAAAATATTTATAAATAATTGTAATACAGAAACTAATAACACTAATATGATTGATAGAACATTTACTGAAAATCCGGAATTATCAGAAAATAGTTATATTGTAAATAGTGAATCATCATATACTGGAGCATTAACAACTGATACAGAAAATAAAGAAAGTAGTGAAAGAAATGAAGGAAATGTAAATGAAAAAACAGAATACAAAATATTAAATACTTATGATACAAACGTATTCCAAGAATGCAATATGTTTACTGGTAAGTTTACTTATGTAAAATCAAAAGACATATTTGAATGTATACAAGACAATATGCCTTGTTTTGATAAAGATGACATTCCTTATTATCATGATGATAGTAATACAAAATATTGTATTAACGATAAAAAAACGAAATATAGTGATTATGAATTTAAAAACACTATAAATAAACAACTATTCGATGAAATATATAGTAAATATGATGGAAATGGTTATAATGTAACTAATAATTTTGGTTGTGATTCTTTAGAAAAAAATATATATAATATGACAGATAATGAATGGCAATGTATGCAAAATAATAACGAATTTCAATGTCATGATAAGGATTATAACTATCAATTACCTATTAAAAAACACAATGGTGATTATGATTGTGTAAGTAAAATTGATACAGGAAATTATTATGATAGTGAAACATTATATAATCAATTAAAAAATAAATTAGCTGATAATATAGTTTAATTAGAAATTAATAAATTTTTTTTATTTAAAATATAAATAAATTATAGAGTATAATTTATATTTATGAATGACTTTAATTTAACAGAGGAACATATTAAAATTGAAGATTTCAAAGAAAATATATCTATTGAAAATTTAAATAATTTTATTAAAAATAACAAATTATTTATAAACTTACATAATCTTGAATTTAACAAATTAAATAAAGAAATATTCAATAAATATATTGAACTTTTTATACATGAAGGAAATATTGATAATACTTATTTTATGCAATTAGAAAATTATATAAATTATTTTGATGAAAATAGTTTAGAATCAATTGGTAATATAGATGAAATCGATAGTTCTTTTTATGCTAAAAATAAAATTAAAGAATATCTATTTATGGTGAATTTTCTTTCTGATTTTTATAAATCTAAATATAAACAAAAAAAAGAATATAATAAAAATGTTATTGATACTAAAACAATAAATATTAAATTAAAAAAAACATTTACAAGCGAAGAAAACATTGTATCTATATTTTCTTTAAATAAAATAGAATATATTCCAATAGAATTACTTTTTCGAAATGAAAGTACATCTGTCACATATAATAATGCAAAAATAAAATACATAAAAATTAATGATTTACAGAAAACTTCATTAAATGTAAGTGAAAAAAGAGAATATACTCAAAGTTTTGTTACATTATTTAATAAAATTAAATTTAAAGATATTAATGATTTAAATAAAAATATAGATTATTATTACGGTGTATTACAATCATATAAATATAAATATTATGATATATTATTAAATTATAATACAATACAATTGTATTATGTTTATATTAAAATAAATGGACAAAATGAAAATACTAATTTAGTTAAATATCAAGAAATATTTAAATTATTAGAAAATTTTAATAGAGTTTTATTAAATAATGAATTAAAATTTAATCAACTTAATGTGATAATGAATACAGTTGATAAATTAGATTCAAAAGCCGAATCAGAAAAAATCGAAGATGCAAAATATTCAATGAATAAATTAAAACAGATTAATTATAATTTACTTCAAAATCAAGATTATATTAGAAATAATTATAAACAAGTTGAAGTAACACAAAAAGATATTAATACAAATACAAATAAAATAATAGTAATTTCTGTATTATTAGCATTAACATTTATTACATATGCAATAAGTATTAATTATTATAGTTTAGATACTTCAAAAATATTATCACTAATAATAATTTGTATTATAGTTATTGTAATATTAGTTAATAATTATATTATCAAAAATAAAACTTACGAAAATTTTGAATTTGTAGAAGAAACAACAGACACAGAAGATGCAACAACAGATGAATTAATTAAAATATTAGAAAGTGACACAGGTTCTTTGACTGATGCTTATGAAAAAATGGCAGCATTACAAAGAGAAAAAACTTCTATTGGAAATACTGAATATGAAGAGTTAGAACAAGGAGATGATTTATCAGAGGAAATCGAAGGACAAAATATTGATGCAAGGATTCGTGGAAATAAACAAAGTGAAGAGAGAAACAGAAAAAGACATGAAACTATACAAAAAGCATATAATCAATATATTGATGCTGGGTTATCTGAAGGTCAAGCACTTGGTGCTAATATAACAGAACTTCAAAGTGAATTAGAAAGATTGAATATAGAATATGCAGGTATCCAAAGAAAAGAGCAAGAATTAATTGGTATTAAAACTAAAATGGAAGAAAGTCTTGGTCTTGCTACCAGAAAAGTAGAAACAGCAGAAACACAAATATTAGAAAAAATGAATACAATTGATGATATGAGCACATTGTTGGATGAATATCAGAATATGAATAATGATTTGAATGTATTAATACTTCAAAAAGAAAAAATTAAAGACTTAAAACTTAAAAAAATAGATGAAATAAATAAATTTAATATAGAATTACTAAAAAAAATAGAAGAAAAATCAAATGATTCAAATAAAAATGAAGAAGAAATAGGTGAGTTAGATACAATATTAAGTTATTTAATTTTTGATATAGATCAGTTAAGTGAAGAAAAAAAAAATTTTGAAAATAAAACAACTACAGAAGAATTTTTAATAATAAATTTAGACTTGGAAATTAAAACTCAAATGGCGAGGTATAGTAAAGTTGCTAATAAAGTCACTGTTCAAATGGCAAAAATTGCTAACTTAAAAGATATGATAGAGAATGAAGATATGGCTGTACAAAAAGTAGCTAAAAAAATAATTGAGTTAGAAAATAAAAATAAAATAAGAGCACAACAAAGTGAAATTATTGCTATAAAAGCAACAGAAGAAGCTCAAATAGCATTTAAAATATTAAAACAAAAAATAGAGAAAATAAAATATGAAATAGCAAACAGACCAAAACCAATAAAATATAAATTAAAATTAAATTTAAATTTTGGTATTGCAGGTGAAGAAAATACATCTAAAAGATATAATTTTAAAAATGAAATATTACTTGAATTATCAAAATTATTACTTATTCCATTAAATAGATTTAAAATAGATAATATAGAAGAAGGAAGTATTAATATATTTTTAGTATTTTACCCATCAAGAACTTATGACAGTAGAGATTTATCAAATGAACGATTAATATCAAAAATAGAAGAAATATTAACTAGTGAACAAGTTAATAATAAATTATTAAATACAAAATATCTTAAGTTTACCATGGAAATTTCAAAATTAGATGATTCACTTAATGTTGTTGAAGGTACTACAAAGTTATTAAATACATCAAAATATTTAAATACTGATAATATCATAAGTAAAATAAATAATATTTTTAATAAAAATTCAGTAATAATAAAAAATATAGAAAATATTATAACTCAATTAGAAAATGAAAAAAGAAATCCAAATACATATTATAATGAAATAAATCCAAAATTAAATTTAGAAGTTAAAAAATATACAGAAAAAGATTTAAAAATAAATAATAATCAAAATATTATAAATTCAAAAACAGATATATTGGTTCACGATTATATAAATTCATATTATATTTATAAATATTTGTCTTATATTACTTTATTATTTGCATTGGTATTTTTATCATATTCGTATTTAAATAATTATATGTTTGTTATTTATATTCTAGCAGTGATAATATTCTTATTAATATTATTAAATTTATATCTAGATATATATAAAAATGTAAGAAGAAAATCTAAAAAACAATATTGGACTAAACCTAATAAAATATAATTTAATATATTTTTTTTTTACTATTAATTAGAGATTAAAAAAATGTCATATACTGGCTATGAAGATTTCTTATTAATAAATAATGAAATAAATATAGATAATATGGTAATCTTATTTAAAAATAAAGATATATTGTCTGAAGTTAATTATAATGATAATAGCAAACCATATATTGATAATTTATTATCAAAAGAAAGTCTTGATATAACTATAAATAATCAATTAAAAGATAAAATAGTATATTATATTGATAATTTTGATGTTTATAAAAAATCTGGAGAACCAATGATTGATATTGACTTTTCATTTTATGCAAATGAAAATATAAAAAAATATATGTTTTTTTATGATTTTATGTCTGAATACTATAGAAATTTAGCAAATTTAAAAAAAATTAAATATTCAATAGATAATAAAAGTTTATATTCAAATGAATTTGAAATGAAAGTAAGATATATTATTAAAAAAACTATTAACAATCGCGATTATATTATCAATATTAATAATACTAATACAGAATTGGATTATTATATTGTAAAATTAAAATTAGATTCAGACGATGATATAACTAATTTAGATGAATTATCACAACCAAATGGTAAATATAAAAATTTAAGTATTGATAGTAATTATATAGATTCATTTAAATCACTATTTGATAAAATAATAAAAGATAAATATTATTTTGAAATTGATAAAGAAAAAACAGATTATTATTCCCTGTTATCATTATCTTATAAATATAAATATGAAAAAAATAAATTAAATTATTATATAGCAAAAACTATATATTTTTATTTTATTTCAAAATATAAAACAAAAGTTGAAGAAATAAATAATATAATATTAATTGATTTTCCTATAATTTTTGAAAATTTTAATAAAATTATAAACGAAGATACAAATGAGTCTTTTTTAAAAGTTATTAAAAATACTAAACAAAAAAAATTTGAATATGATAAAAAAATTAAAAAAAATATTGATGAAAAAGCAAAGCAAATTGCATTATTAATAAAAGGAAAGGAAAAGAAAATTGATGATTTAAGAAAAAATAAAAATAATTATACTTTACAAGAATTAGATTCAAAAATTGAAAATTATGAAAAAAATTTTAATTCTAAAATACAAGAAATAAATAATGAAAGAGAAATACTATTAAATAATAGATATATTAATAGAGAAGAGTCTCGTGTAAATGAAGCAATAGAATATAAACAAGATTTACAAAATATAAATGATAATATAGAAAATAATAAAGATAAATTTAATAAAATCAATAAAGAAATAAATACAGATAGAAATTACATTAATATAGTGTCTATCATAATATATATATCAGTATTTTTACTTATTACTTTGTTTGTAACATTAGGATTAAGTAGTGTTATTGGTGGTTCTAATATTAATATATCAATACCTATAACATTCATTATAATATCAATTATATTGTATATTATAATATATAATTATATTGGAAATAACAAAAATATATATAATAAAACATATCAAAAACCAAATATATTGAACAAAATTTATAATAGTTTTGGATTAGATTTATTTGAAAAGTTTATAGATGAAGATTCTGCAACAAAAACAGATTTGAAATTATCAATGTCGCAAGAACAAATTGATAAATTAGATCCAATAGTAAAAGATTTACTTTCAAAAAGTAATGTTGGTGATAATTTTGATGAGATCAATAGTGATGGTGTTATGACAACAGTATTAAAAGATAATATTATTACTAAAATTGAAAATGATTCTACAAGAAAAATTTTAGTAACTATACCTACATCTGTTCTAAACTATAATTATGCAATTGATCTTTATAAAGAACATATAATAAATACTGATACTTTTGACATAATTCATGATTTATCTATAGAAGAAATTACACATCAAGATATTAGTCTTTCTGATTGGAGTAGTATTGAACCAAGAAATGTAGATAAAACAGAAATATCAGTACCAATTATTAAAAATTTATATAATCAAATAAAATCATTAGCATTTGTAAATAATAATAATGATATTCATACTGTATATACTTTGAAAATTCCTAAAGGTATAGAACGATTTGAAGTAACTGCACTTGTTATTGGCGGTGGTTCTTTTGGAGGTCACATTGCTCCAAAAGAAGAATTTGATAAATCTCAAAAACCACCAGTACAAAATATGGGAGAAGGTGGTGCAGGAGGTGCAGTAATTGCACAAAAATTAATATTAATGGAAGGAGAATATGAAATTGGTGTTGGAAGAGGTGGTTCATGGTTGGGTCAAGATTTATTAGCAAAAGCAATAGAACAAGGTCAAGCAACATGTTCTTATATTAAAAATAAAACAACAAATCAATATTTAATATTGGCACAAGG
>CERI01117622.1_pt1 | contig 12194 bp, 7 predicted proteins | sample 350261 | NCBI WGS metagenome assembly CERI01 (sample SAMEA2620979, study PRJEB7988) | marine metagenome | isolation source: saline water (ENVO:00002010), including
AGAGGAACACGATGAAGACGATGAAGACGATGAAGAAGAGGAACATAGTCCTTATACACGTCCTTATAGACAATTAACCGAATTGATAAAAAATAACAAAGATAATATTTCAAATCTAAAAGACATATCAGATATAGTTAAAGAACTTGATAAATATTCAAAATTTTTAGATAAGTGTAACTTGATTGATATTTTAACAAAAACAGTAATAACAGATATTGAAGATAAAAAACATCAAAATGTATGGAAATTACTTTCATCGTTCTTTATACCTGTATCAAATCCCATTGGTAGAAAAAAAACATTCGTAGATAGTTGGAACTTGAAAAGTAATTCTAACAATAATAAAAATGAATTCTTAAAAAAATTTTTATACTTTTCTTATGGAGACCTTTTCTCTTTTGCGAAAAAACATTTCAAAAAACAGGACTTACATTATCTTAACATTATAAAAGATTGTGCTGAAACTATATCACACTTTGAAAAAATAATAAATGATTCTACAAAGGGTACAAATCCATATTATATTGATGATACATCTGTCGTGAATGGTAAATTAAAAGCTTTTAAAGAAGAAATACATAATAAGTTCAGTCATATCCAAGTATTTCAAAATCTTCTTTTTTCTAGAATATCAAATGATGGTGATATATTTTATCTTAATTTTGTTGAGATTCTCAATTCTACAAAAACTGAGGACAATTTAAATGATAATGATAGTTTCTTGATATCTCCAGAACTTTTAACAAACTATAATGAACTCAAAACAAAAGATCAAAATACTTTTGTTGAAAATCTGAATGATATAAGAAGTAATCCTTTCAATAATGAAGTTCTAAGTCTCATTATTGAAATTTGTCATCATTTTAGAGAACTATTTAGAACACATACTCAAATTGGGGGTGCTAATGAGTCTGAGGAAGAGTCTGAGAAAGAGTATGAGGAAGAGTATGACCCGACGGCCCCCAACGACTACGTCCAGCTCCAAAAGGAGCGGGAGCTGAAAAGGAGTTACGCTCGGCGGTTTCATGGCGTTGGAGGAACTCCACGTCTACTGTTGCAGGAGCCTTACGGCGCTGCCCGAGCGGCTCGGCGAGTGTCCGCGCAGGAGCGCCTCGCAGCCGAGCAGAAGCAGAATATGCAAGATTATATTGATTACTTATTTTATGTTCATTTTTATAACTACATGGAAGAAACAGAACAAAACAGGTTAAAAAGCTTTTTAATAGATTTTTTCAAAGACCAACTAAATACTACCGACGTTAGCACCAACTATAACCATAAAAAAGAATGTCATTATTACAAAATAATAGAAAATATGATAAACTTTTTAATTTCATATTACAATTTTACCATACATTTTGATGTCACGGTTGTTAATAAGATTTTAGAAAAAGTATTTTATTCACTGAATAATTTATCTAATAAATATCTTGATGATATCTCATGCTACGATTTAGTTTTTGAAGAGTATTCTAACTATTTCTCTGAGACAATCTTGTTTATAATAGAAAATTTGGATATAAATGAAAATAATACTTTTGAATGGATAACTGATACATATACCATTCAACAAAATGAATTTACACATGATGACACACCACTAGATTTCAGAACTCATTCAAATAATAACTTCCAATTTAATTGGGTGACCCTAAATAAATTCGAAAGAGATATTGCTCGAAATTCACAACATGATTACATATTGGAGAATGATTTATCTGAAGATGAAAAAGATGACTATAATGAACTCAAAACTTCACTTAATATAAAAAATATCATATATCACAAAGGCTTTCACTATCTTATTAAAAACTATGGAGTAGGTATAGATAATGAAAAAATTATAATTGGAATAAACTCTGATTCTTTTATTATGTTTCCAAGTGGCCTTGATGATACACCTGGAACATCACCACCTGGAACATTACCTCCTGGAACACCCGGTCGAGGAATAACATCAACATCAACATTACAGGTTACACCTGGATCATTACCACCTGCAACACCCGGTCTACCTGCAACACCCGGTCGAGGAGGAACATCAACACCTTCTGTAACACAAGGAGGAAATTTTATTACAAAGAAAAAAATGAAAACCAAGAAAAGATTAAAAATTAAAAAATTAAAATCAAAAATTAAGAAATGATTACAAAAATTGAAATAAAGTCATCCTGTGTAAATGTCGCTACGTTGTGAACCGAATTCACTCTGTATGAAACCATATGGTCAATGGTGAAAGCAGGAAACCCTTTATCAGGATTTCGTAATGAATATTCCCGATAAAACGGTTATCATGCCAATTACTTTTTGTAATTTCAATTTTTCCCTTTGTAACAATATATCTACAATGAATGTAAAAACTACTCCAAAACCAGACCATAATGTATAAGCCGTACTTAAACTGTATTTATCAAAGCATTTAGGGAAAAGATAGAACGAGATACCGTATCCTGTATAAATTGGTACGAACCATAACTTGTTCTTATTCACATTGGTTAAACATAAAGTACATGCTGTTTCAAGCACAATTGATGATGAGAGAAATAAATCAGCGTTATTATGCGATGCGAAATTTGTTATGGCTTTAATACCTGGTTTAATGATTGGTGATAATATCATCGTGAGCAATTTAAATTCTAAAAACACATTTAAACTCTAAACTCTTTCATTCCGTATTTTGGGAATTTTGGGAATTTTGAGAATTTTTTTGAGAATTTTAAGAATTTTGGGACCTGGTTGATATTCATTGTATGGATTTGGGAGTTTTTTTGAAATTATTTTTTAGATACAGATGACTTAAAAGTCGTTCTCGTCATCAGTTACAACATGGACTTCGTCATTGTTGTGGATAAGTGATTCAGTTGGTGGGATGGTGTAGTTCAATACGACTGGTAAAGAACCTTCTTGAAACATGTTATCAACCATCTGAAACATATCGCATATCTCATCATAATGAGATATCTCGTTGTGCCAATAATCCATATTGGAAGTATAAATAATGTGAAATGTTGATATCCAATTGTTTAAAATGAAGTCTGGTAATTGCTTTTGTTGAATATAGTCAATAAAATATGGCGCAATTTCTTTGTAGTTATTGTCGTTATCAATAAAACGAAGATATTCGCTAAATTGATTGGAAATATACGAAATATCATGAGTCATTTCTGAGTTTTTATGTTTTTGTGTTATTATGTTTTTAGATTTTTAGGATATATCACTTGTGATTGTATTATCATTTTTATAATTTTCCAAAATCCCTGATTTTGATTTTTGATTTTTGATTTTTGATTTTTAATTTTGATTTTTTTTTATTACCATAGCAGCACGACTTCTATATCTATTGTACTCAATACCATGTTTCTTACATATTGAAATTAGCATATTCTTTCTATTCAGAGCCAAACTTTGTGAATCGTTAAATTTATAATCTGGGTCGTGGAACTTAATATAGCCATCTTTTAATAAATTTAAAATACCTTGGATGATGACGTTCAATGTTTTTCTAAAGTGATATTTTCTTAAAACTTCTGCAAATATTTTCATGAAATCATCAGCTAAAATGAAAGATATAACAATATCTGTGAGATCAGATGTCATCATATCGTGGTTTTCATTATTAAGGATTGTATTCTGAGCTATTTGGCAATATATGTAATACAATTTATCTACATAGTTCAGGTTTTTAGGAAATGGAAATTGTCGTGGAGTATCAAAATCAATATAGGCTCCTAAATCTCTTCTCACTAGACTTTTAAGATTTCCTCTATTTATTTTATAGTGGACGTCTATTGCTGTTCTTGTTTCTGGAATATATTTCATTATCTCATCTTTATAAATATCATGTAAGAAACCATCTAATATTTGTTCCTCATCTGTTGGAGTTTCGTAACTTAAATCACTACCTGTGTAAGTTCCGCCTAGTTTTTTACTTTTTTGTTTATATTTACGGTTGGTTTTAGATTTTGATTTTGATTTTGTTTTTTTGACCTTTTTGATCTTTTTGATTTTGTCAAGATACATAATTAAACTATTATTTTTATATTCAGGATTTATCAAATTTTTGTTGATATTTTGGGAATACCTTTCTTACTGTTACTGTACTCGAAAAATATTTATTTATCCACATATATTATATATTATAAATGGAGTATACATATTATGATATTAGTAAACTTGTGGATGAAAAAAATACTTTGAATAAAACAGGAGATACTTTATTTAATTTAATTTTCTTTTCTGATGATATTCAATGTTTAAACAAAATCTCTGTTCGTCTTAATTTGAATAAAATACAAGTTATGGCTAAGAACAAAACAATTTCATCAGTTTTATTGGATGAGAAAAATAAATTTTATAGTGGTGAAGTTGATGTTGATACTATGAAAGAGGTTTTTGTAGAATTGATACTTTCACTTAAAAAAAGTTTACTTATTATAAAACATCCTAAGAAGATGAGTATACCATTACCCTCTCATGGTAAAAAGTCATTAAGACGTTCGGTAAGAAAAAATGTTCCAAAAAAATCCCCCTCTGAGGATCCTTTATCAATTTTAGAAAATTTAAATTTGAATGAAGATGATTCTAAAAAAGATACTAACTGCGAACACGATATTGTATCTTACAGCGTCACCGTAAAACGTCCCCGTAAAAAAAAATCTGACGATTATATGGAAACTATCAAAGAAATAAAAAAGCAATCAAAAGATTCATTAGATTCTTTAGATTTAAACCTTTTCAAAAAGATGAAACTAGGTGGCAAAGAAGCAAAAAAAACCAAAAAAGTTGTGAGAAAATCCAAGTCTATGAAGAAATTCAAATCTAAAAAAAATTAAATGAAAACATTAAATGAAAACATTAAATGAAAACATTAAATGAAAAACATTAAATGAAAAACATTAAATGAAAAACATTGAGGAGTTTTAGATTTCATAAATATACGAAACGATTTTGTTCTCTATAGTAGTGGGGAGTCCACGTATATGACTGTATATAAATGCGGATTTTGTATAATCCTTTTCTATTTTGATTATTTGTAAGATCGCATCTGTTAAAATTTCTTTATTAGATTGTTTTTTACCATTCTTATAGAGATTAACTTCAAAGTCTTTACAAAACTTTTTCAAATTTTTACCATTCGTACTTCTGAAAAAGTCAATGAGAACTTTGCTATCAACTTTAATGTTATTTTCCTTTAATTGAGATAAAATATTCATGCTATTTTGATTATTTGATTTCATGATATATTTGAGATTTTCGTTTTTCTTTTTGAGATGACTAAATAAACATTGAATGAGTGAGGGGGCGAGTATTTCTTCAAAATTCCCAAATACGTGATTGATAATTCGTGTTTTCATTCGGTGTTGGTTTTGAAATTTCAAAACACTATTTTGGATATTCTTACATAATCTTTCAGCAACATCAATATTCCTCATGATACGAAAATGAGAATAATATAGAGATGAATGCGTAAGTTTATATTCGTCAATGAGAGTATCAATGTTTTTTATAGTATTTCTAATTTTGGAAACATCCAATGTCTTATGACGTGTATTCACGAATTCTTTGAATGCTTTAACAAGAACTTGAGAACTTGTTATTATTTTCATATCATATTCAAGACTAGATGGTGGTATAATAAAATCATACAGAGTTTCACAAAATTTATCGGGAATATTTAAAATGATATGATATTCGTTGTTCATATTTGTCATTTTAGTTTTCGTTTTATTTTTATTTTTGTTTTTTGTTTTAGTTTGGTTTTAGTTTTACAGAGATGATTGGAGTGATGATTGGAGTGATGATTGGAGTGATGATGTGTATGTGGATTAAGACTCTCTTGTTATTTTAAATTTATTTTTATATAATAAATCATATAATTTCAAAACGGATTTTTTTAAATTAAAAATTTCATTCATTTTGATTTAAGTTATAAATGAGTAACTATTTATTACCCAATGTAAACAGTGATATTGCTAACACCGAGATTGCTTTTGCGATTCGTGATGTTGGCACAATTAAAGATTTGACATTAGATGTAAATGATAATACCGTATCATTTTCTCATAATGGTATTACATTTGACGTTTCCGGAAGTTCTTCTGTTTTTATGTATTCCAACAATAATATTAACGGAAGTTTATTTAGTAATGCCGATGGTTCTGAATTAACTTCAAATATTGATATTATTCAGTTCAAGAAATTTGATAAACCTATTTTTAGTCCGGATTTAGTTAATGATAAAAATGGGAATAAAATTCTTGGTGGTATTGGTGCGGATATTGTGAATACAATTTATTCGCTCAATGATGCTGATATTCAGAATGTTAATTATTCAGAAACAGACAGTTCTCTCATTGGAGGATGGGATGTAAATAAAAGAAGTTCTATTCTTACAGAGTTACAGGAACTTACAGATAATTATTTTAGTTCTACTGATTTCTCAGGAAATCATCGTTCTTATTGGGACGGTGTTGTATCATCCATTGATGGGGTTGCTGGTACGGTAAGTCATGATTTTACAAATAATGATATGATATGGATGCTTTACGAACTTCCTTATAAATTTTTGAATTACACTTCTGGTCTCAGTGCTTTCCAATCGTCTACTGTTTTAGAGGATACATCTAAAATTTTATTAGGATGGAGAGTTGTCAGAGAACCAACTTCCGTTCAATTGTTTAGTCCATCTCCTGCTAATGATAACTACTATGGTTTAAATGTTGCTATAAACAATACAGATGATGTTATGGCTGTTTCTGAACCGTTTTCAGATCATACTCAAAGTGATGATACTGTAATTAGTGGTGGAGGAAATGTTTATGTTTATAGAAAGGTGGCTGGAAATTGGACTTTGTCAGAAACCATTCAGGATGATGCTTTAACTGCTGGTTCTGATATTGGCAGAAGATTTTCAATCAGTGGTAATGGTAATCGTTTATCTATACAAAGATTTAACAGTCATACATCGAATACACAATGTTTAATTTATGATTATGCGGATTCCTCTTGGACGTTGACTAAAACCTATACATTTGATACAATTGGTCCATCAAATGTTGGCGAATTGAGTGAAAATGGTAAATTAATTGCATTATCCAGTTTAAATTCGAATGTTAAAATTTACGATATTGAAACAGATACCCAAATTGGAAATACTATTTCAGATGAGAGTTCCGGAACTAACCATAGTTGGGGAGACACTATTAGAATTAACAAGGATGGTACATCCTTGGCAATAGGGCATTCTGGTTACGATTTAGACGGAAAACCCAGCTCGGACAATACCGGAAGAATTATGACATTTATTTTAACACAGAATGTATGGACGAGTCGTGGGAATATCATTGGTGACGATCTTGGTTCTGAGGATTATTCCTTAGGTACTAGATTTGATATGAATGGTGATGGGTCTGCTATTGCGGCTGTTGGTATTTTAAGAACAGCGTCATTATCAAATAACTCTTTACAATTTATGAAAATTTTTAAGTATATCGGTTCTGGATGGAAATTAGTATATTATGACATTAACTCTACAGACCATACTTTTTCTAGTGTTGCTCATCAGGTCGCTATCAGTTCAAATGGCCGTTCTGTTGCGGTATCTAATTATAAAACGGATGGTAGCAAAACCGCACGAATTTATTACGATGATGATGGATGGACTGTGAAAAATGAACTTGATATAAGCTCATTTATTACAAATACAGGTAATTTTACTTCTTCTTCATCATTAACTATGTCTCCTTCTGCTTCTGTTATCGTATTCGGTTACCCTAGATCTGATGCGAATAATCAGGGAAGTGTCATTGTCTATAACTTACAAGGTATGGATGTAAATTATGTAGATACATCAAATACAGAAACTGTAAAAATGGAACTTTGGAGTAATTCTAGAAGCAACGCTGGTAATCGTATTCATTTATCAGAAATTGAGGTTTATGATGAAAATAACAACCGTTTAGACATAAGTCACAATTATGAACTTCGTAAAAGACCTTACAAATTTGAAATTACTTTAGATGTTGATACGACATTTAATGGTGTTACTGCTGGTCTGCATAATGTCGTTCTCAGAGATTTACAATTTGAGAATGAATTTGATGAGGTTTTATCCTTTAAAGAACAATATTTTATATACCGAGATGAAAGTGGTAATGATTTAACTTTACCTACTCAATCGTTCGATCAACCTGCTTCTAATATGAAAGGGAATAACGTAGACTCGCAATGTATAATGACTATAGATCGAACAAATTCTGATTTGAAATTAATTGGATTTGGAGCAGTTATTATACCAAATACACAAAATCATAGTAGGTTAAAACTGAAACAGATGAATTATAATTTAAATTGGGGAGGCTCCTCTGATATCACAAGTGCTTCTTTTGAAATTGATTTCTTAGATTCAGCAGGTGGTTATATGCCAAATCCTGCGAATAACAATGTTTTTACAATTCAGTCTCCTTCTCTTATTGATACTTTAGAAAAGAATAATCCCACTAACGAATCATATATTTCGCCAATTCATGATTCGGATGGTACTCTAAATCCTAGTATAGGACCTTATATATCAATAAACCCTGGTGTTTTATTTGATGATATATTTCATACAAGATATATTGGTGCTGATCATGTTTACGCTCAATTTAATGTGCCTTTAACGGATGGTTCCCTTGATTTAAGTAAGTTATCATTCAAACTAATTCCAGATTATGTAGTAGTTGAAGATTATACAGATGGAGACACCATTGGACCTTATAATTTGCAATTCCAAATAAAAGATTTGAAAGATAATTTACTCTATGATTCTGGTGATGTTGATGTTAGGGATGCTACTCAGTTTGCTGCATTAAACGATTATAATTTTTATGATCGCAATGACTACGGTCATATACGAAATAATTCACCAACGGTGATTCCACCAGTGGCGAACCAATTCACATTAGCCTTTACACAAACAAGTAGTCGAGCAAATTATGGTGTAACGAACTCTACAAATGCTGATGGTACTATTGTAGCTGTTTCATCATATAGTGCGGCGGAGGTATACATTTATCGTTTAAATAGCTTAGGAAGTTGGTCTGAAACGGAATTACTTACTCGTTTTGGAGGTAGTTCAGGAGATGGTTCACACTTTGGAAGATTTTCTTCATTTAGTGCTGTGGGAGATCGCATAGCAATATCATATGCTTCATCCTCATTTAATAATGGTTGTCAAATCTTTGAATTTATTAATAATTCATGGGTCCATATAAGAACTATTGAAGGATTTACGATATCTCACGATGTTCCCGTTAAACTTTCAAGTGATGGTACCAAAGTCGCTATTGCAGATGGTTCTCATGAATCGGTACGAGTATTTAACGTTGATGATGGCACCCAAATTGGAAGCAATATAACTATTGCCTCAAGTGATGTTGAATTTGGTTATGAAATTGATATGAATGCCGATGGTACAATTATTCTGGCGGGTGCACATAGATATGCTGATGGTGGGTCCAATAATGTCGGTGCGGCTTTTATATTCGAATATAATGGCACGTCATGGTCTCAAAAAGGTAATACAATCATTGGTTCCATAGCTAATAGCCGTTTGGGAATGCGTAATTCTATGAGTGATGATGGACTTACGTTTATTACTTCCCTGAGACGATTATCTGGGGTATCAAATCCAACAAATATTGCCTTTATTTATAAGTATTCCGATTCACTTAGTGATTGGGAATTGAAACATTCAATAGCAAATCCTGCGGAAAGTACTCTTGCTGGTCCTATTATGGTGTCTATGAATGGAAGTGGTACGCTCGCTACGCTGCAGAATTACATCCAAATTTCAACAAAATCAGTTACTTTAGTTTTATACGAAAATAGTGTAGGCACTTGGAGTGAATTTGCACAGATAGACAATGCTGATCTCACTACTGGTAACACTTCAGGAGCTATGTGGCCTTTATATAATTCATTGTCTGGTATGGGTAATCGTTTAGTTATTTCATATGCTAATAATGCGGTTGGAGATCAATTCGCAAGAATTTATGATTTAGTCGGACAAGGAGTTGAAACTGGAACAGAACCCGTTTATAAAGTACGAATAACACCAGGAACTAATAATGGTAATGGATATCTCATTCTTAGTGAAGTATCAATACAGTCAGGTGATGGTACTACAATAGCTTTATCTGAACCAACCGCATTTAATACAAGAAATGAAACAACAGAAAATGCGACGATGTTACTTGATGGAGATATAAATACTAAGTACCATTCAGACGGGAATTCAGTAGCGAATAATTATTGGCAGGCCGAGTTCACTCCTTTTGATAACTTTATTGTATCTGTCACCGGAGAAAATAATACAAACCCTGCGTGTAGATCAGTAAATGTAGAAATTTTAGATGAAGATAATAATGTTATTTTCTCAGAAGATGATCTTGAAATTGCTGCTATTGATACCGGACCGATAACGGATACTATGGAGGTTGGTTTTATTAGAGATTCTACTCCGTTATCTTTCACTGCGAATACAAGTAATTCTGCAGCGAGTGAGAATTTACACCAATTAGATACCATTGATAGTACTGATTTCTTTTATAGTTTAACATCAACTCCGGATATGGATGACTTTGTTTTCGATCAGAGATTTGGCCGTACTGCTAGTTTAGAACCCCAATATGAAATGTCGGGAAACGCTTCCAAGATTTCAACACAGTTTATAAATACTTCTTCTAATGGAGCTTATTTCACTTTTGTATTAGTTTCGACCTCACTTACAAATATTCCTAAGACACCCTTCACAAGAGGATTCTTAACAGAAGAAATTGTGGGAGTGCATGTTACTGATAATGCCATTTTCTGTAAAACAAACAGTAATGGCGATGGCACTGTCAATTCTCAATGGGATTCCTTTATAAACTCTAATAATAAAGGAACTTTTACAAGTAAAGATGTAATTACACTTGAAGTTACCAATTCAACAACTGCCGAAGTTAGATTGAATGGAGTGGTTATTGAGACTTTCGCATTACAACACTCTGGTCCGTGGATTCCTCTCATTCACACGCCATCTCAACATGGCGTTCTCATGTTCGAAGTCGCCTAAATTATTTAGATAAATATTTAGGTGAATTTTGGATATGAATTTTGATTTTTTTAAATTTTTTTGATTTTCATTGAAAAAGTTTGAATGATAATTATGATAATGATAATTAAGGCTTGATGAATCCTAATATATCTTGTGCTAATTGGAAACGAGATATAGGTTCTGATTTGTTATGACAAATTTTAGTATTGTTTCTCATTTCAGTATCATAGGAAAGAACTTTTGGTCTCAAAATAATAACTTGGGCTTTGTCAACTTTGTTCAGTAATAGTTCTTGTTGTTTCTTTGCGCGATATACTTCTCTTAAATACAAGTCTTTCATACTTTGAATACCTATGCCTTCAAAAAAACCAGGGATACCTGGCTTGCACTGGTCTTTCCAGTCATGAGTAACACCAAATGCACTCACACATATAATATTTTTACAGGATGAGGGCATGGTTTTTAATATGTTTTTAGTGACAGTGTCGGAATAATCATTCATCTCAAAGGCACTCCCGCCCATTGTTAAAATTAATGCGTCATAGTTTAATTCGTTTACTTTTTTGTATTGATCGTATTGAAATAACTTTAGGGTTGGGCCTCTAAAATATTCATTGGTTGGTTCTTCTACTAATCCTCCACCACGGTATGGTACCATCAATTGATTTTTGGATTTATTGGAACCCATACCAGATACATAGTCAATATTACCAAATTTATTTTCTATACAGGCTTGATATGCAATTTCTCTTCCAAGAGCGCTGTTGATTCCAGCAACATGCAAATGGAGTGATTGGGATAAATTTATAAAAAAAAATAAAATTATTTTCATGTTATTTGTAAAAATTTTTTTTGTATTGTAAATTTCCGCACCGAGTTTGTATAGGCTGGTTGGTATTTGTAATGTTATGCGAATATATTTTAATTGTTAAATATAATGGATTCGCATAATATAGCGAATACCCGGAAACATCAAAATCATATTTTAGAAACCGATTATGGATACTACGAAGATACTGATAATGATAAATTGAAAAATTCTGATACGTTTGAAGTAAAAATAAAACAAAACCGTTCTTCACAACTTGTTATAAATTGGTATAACCTATAC
>CERI01116838.1_pt1 | contig 12175 bp, 10 predicted proteins | sample 350261 | NCBI WGS metagenome assembly CERI01 (sample SAMEA2620979, study PRJEB7988) | marine metagenome | isolation source: saline water (ENVO:00002010), including
GTCATTACGCTCTTGGGGTGTATCATCCATCTTCATACTGAGTGAAACCATCGGGGGGTATACCAGATTCCATTTTGTACTACTTCTAAATTCACTTATAGATAATGGGCCCCCGAAAACCTTCAACAATTCCCGTTTTGGAGCGGGTTGTATTCTTTTGTTAACATTTATCATTTCATGGAGCAGTTCGTATTGTCTCCACATATCACCATATCTTGAACCGGAATCCATTATATAGGCACAAGTACATTCCGGAGAACAAAAATTTCCCACACATTCGTAAGGTTTATCCACACTCTTGCTAATAGGTATTCGCAGTGCTTTGTTTGTATATGTATGGCAACACCACCAACACCATTCTTGGATCGTGGTATTTTCCTCGACTCCCGCGGGTTCTACGTCTGTAGATACATAACTAAACGATGATACATCAATCGGATCATACGCACTAGGAGTTGTTATAGCTGGATCATATGCCAACACATCGGCATCAGTAAAAGATTTCTCCTGAAATTCTGTTTTTGATATCTTCTTTAAATGAAGTATCAAATTAGATGGTAAATTCTCAGGACTAACTACAATATCTGTCATCGTCGGAAGTGCATTTTCAATTATTATTTGAGCGTTCGCTTTTCCTCTTTTTTTTACATGTACTGGCATCTAATTCATATTTTATGCGCTCGTCTTATATCATAATCAAATATTACATAGAATAATGGAGGAACGATTTTATGATAAATCTAATTTTGAAATGATTTATGACGTTCTTGATACTGATATGTCCAGACGTAGTGGTGTATCATTAGATGATTTATCTCTAAATGCTCGTGAGGTTATTTTCAAAGTAATGAATGATACATTCTCGCCCACCCAAACATTAGAAGAATCTAATAAGACAGTTCTAAGTAAATGTGTACCAATTTTAATGTCTTCGGTCCCTAAAAGAATGATTGCGGATGGGCGAATTGAGATATTTAAAAAATCAATAGAAACACAACCTGCAGAAATACAACCTTTGGATAAATTCCCAGAGTTAAAACCAGTTGATAATGAAATTAAACAAGAGATTGATTCTAACTCTAAAAATAATGAACCAAAACAATCAACTATGCATTTAGATCTTGATGTATCAAGTTCTGATAGACGTTTGTGGACTATTAACTCTGACCTTAATAACCCATATAAATTTACCGTCCAACTTGGTGCAAGCGCTACGTTTCCTGGTATATCTACAATGAATACCCTTAAAAATGTTACCGGTTTGGTAGTAACTCATGCTATTATACCGGATACAACTTCCAATCCACTTGAAAAATACCCCTATCTATATTTAGAAATTGAAGAACTTAGTGGGGTGTATCATTCTACATCAGATCATGGAAGGAAAGCTCTAGTTAAATTGATTCGAGACAAACAATGGGCTGAATCATCGTCGTCTAATGTAAGATATAATCTTATGAATACGAGAGGAACAGGAGCACGCCCTTCGGTTGGTTGGCGTGTTGATACTCCCATTGGAACACTTTCAAAACTTACTATTAAAATTTTAACACCAAATGGTTTTGAAATAGCTGCCCGACAAGATGTTTTTAATTTTTCATCTTTAGACAGTGTTTCGGCGGCGGATACAATTGAAATAACTTGTACTAATAGATTTGAACCTAATGCAATACATGCTGGTAATCGTATTGGATTCCAAGTAATTAATGATGCTTCCGGTTCTTTAGTTACTTCTGAAATTTCTAATACTTTACTTAAAGATTTCTTAGAGAAAAACGAACATACTGTCATCAGTGTGACCAACGATCAAACATTTTCTATCGCGTCGCCAATTGAATCATACGACGGCACCGGTGCTCCTGTATACACTCATTTTAATACTAATTATACTGGATTAACCAATTCATTGATTATGAATTATTCAGTACAAAGTAATTTTGGATTTAACGTTACATCAGTTAGACATAAGATTGAAGACGCACCTCATATTGTATAAAACTTAAAGTATACTAATCATATACAATCATGTGTGGCATTTTTGGTACATCTAATTTAGACCCTTCATATACAAATATTATAGACGTTATTCGTGGTTTAGAATTACTTCAACATCGAGGTCAAGAGAGTTGTGGTATTGCCTATTATGACAATAAGGATTGTATTTTAAAAAAAGGTCTTGGATTGGTTAAAAATGTTTTTGGAAACTGTCAAACTTTTCAAAATTTAAAATCAAATGCCTGTATCGGTCAGGTTCGTTATTCTACTTCTGGTAATTCTAAGAACGATGACGTATCAAAATTACAAGAATGTCAGCCACTAAATGGACTTTTTGATAATAAACCATTTGTATTGACACATAATGGCAATATACCACAAATTGATGGTCATGATACACAATTCATAGTTGACTTTTTAACTAAATCAAATTATGACAACTGGAATGATGCACTTATTAATCTTGTTGAAACTATCCCTGGTTCATATTGTTTATTGATACTGTATAATAATGAACTATATGGTATAAGGGATCGTTATGCTATTCGTCCACTTTCAATCGGGAAAATAAATAACGCTGTTTGTATATCATCCGAAACATCGGCAATGCATTCATTTGAACCATTTAGAGATATTCTACCAGGAGAAATTGTAAAAGTTAATGGTGGTATCGTCAATACCCTTTATCAATCCAATAACACTAAATTATGTATTTGTGCTTTTGAATTTGTTTATTTTTTGAGAGAAAATAGTATCACAGATGGCTATAAAGTCTCTGATGTTCGTCGAGCGTTTGGAAAAAAATTAGCATTAAAGGAAACCATATCATTCAATGAAAATACAATTGTTGTTGGTATTCCCAAATCTGGAATTATATCCGCTGAAGCATATGCTGATTCATTAAATTTACCTTATAAACAATGTATAACTAAAAACAAAAATATAAATAGGACATTCATTTTACCAACTGACGAGGATCGAAAAAAGGCATGTAATGAGAAATTTATATACAACCCTGACGTAAAGGGTAAAAGTATTATTGTTGTTGATGATTCTATTGTTCGAGGTAATGTAATTAAAAGTATTATTTCTAAATTATGGCTATTAGGAGCAAACGAAGTTCATGTTAGAATTCCTTCGCCAAAAGTTGTTTCGACATGTAATTATGGTATCGATATTCCTTCTGAAAAGGAATTGCTTGCAACAAATAGAACACTCGACCAAATGTGCGAAAACATAAAAGCAACCTCTCTACAATTCTTAGATATTGAAGATATGAACTCTGTTATTCCCAAAAATTCATATAAAGAATGTTATGGAATCCCTGTTGAAACTGAACTTGTAGAATGGAAGCCCTCATTTTAATTTAATTGTTGATGTTTGATTTCTTTACTTTCTGTTCTTTCACGTTGATTTTTCAAATAAAGTAAAAAATCCTTAATTGGAATATTTTGATGCTGACTTGTATTGTTAAAGTTGATTAAATTCTTCTCTAACATTGAATATGTAAGGCTTTGATATTTTATATTATTACATACTCGTAAAACGCTATCATCTTGTAATTTTATAGCGTTTTTTCCCTTTGAATGACAATAATTGCATATTTGAGACCCAAGTTTTTCCCTGCGTTCCCTGAGAGTTTTTAATCGCCCATTCATGTTATCAATTTCTCGTTCCAATTTTAAGTATTCTTGAACTATTTCTTGCATTTGCATACTTATTTTAATTCAATTTTATAAATTAAACTCCTTTAGGCATTTTTTGATGAAGGCTTGCGATATACTTCTCTAATTTAGTTCCTTTTTCCCTGAGACGCGCTATATCTTGCTCAGCTTGTTCGATAAATTTTTCCTGATCGTTCGCATGATCTGTTAAGGCCTCTATATGAGAGGTTTGATCTTCGTAAGCTTTCTTAAGACCTTTTATTTCATCTGAAAAGTCTTCGAGTGCATCCAACTTCGCCGCCTTGTGAGTGTTGTCGACGGTGTCTTTCAGGTCTTCAACGCTGTCGCCCGCGCCCGTCATCTGGGCGAGCGCGAAGGTGCCGAGGTCGTCGATCCCACTTTTAATGGCGCCGCCCGCGTCCTTAAGTTCGGTCTTGATCTGACTCTTAACATCGTCAAAGATACCCTTCTTTTCAAGCTCATCTTGTTTCTCTTTAAGATTATCAAGTTTTGTCTTAAGAGCGGCCGATGTTGTGTCTCGTTTTGAAAAACCAGAGCCGTCATTTCTATCCGAAGGAAAAGTAAAGGATTCAATATTAGAACTTTTTAGTAATTTTGATATTAAAATGCCAATTATAAACAATAGAAAAAGTACACTAATGATATACATATTATTATATGATTTTAAAATTATTTGGTATAATTTACCTGGATTGTTTTATGTTATAATTTAATAATATAGTCTATTAAGATGACTTCAAATGAATTAAACAAATTAAAAATGGTGAAGAAAATGGTCCATGATTTCATTCAAGAACTAAAAAAATCATCTGGTAAGGGTTTACCATTGCCAATGGAGTCAATAGGATGGATATTACAAATATCACGCTCAGCTTTCTTGAAGGAAGATTCACTTATTAGTTTAACACCAAAATTACACATATGTGGAGATATTCATGGGCAGTTTAGTGATTTACTTAAAATTTTTGATAAATTGGGTGAACCTTCATCTAGGAAGAATAACAAATATCTCTTTTTAGGAGATTATGTTGATAGAGGACACCAAAGTCTTGAAGTGATTCTGTTATTACTTTGCTATAAGATTTTTGATAATAAAAGTATTTATTTATTACGAGGAAATCATGAAAGTTCAGAAATATCATTTCAGTATGGATTTTTTGATGAATGTAAACGGAGGGGGTCTATAAAATTGTGGAAGATGTTTATTGATGTTTTTAATTGTATGCCTATCGCAGCTACAATTAGTTCAGTAAAAGGGGCGTCAGCCACAGTTTTATGTATGCATGGAGGCATTTCACCAGACTTAACCCATATTTCACAAATAAATAATATCCGTAGACCGACGGATATCCCGGATAGTGGATTATTATGTGATTTATTATGGTCTGATCCGAACACTGAGAATGAAAGCGAAGATTGGGTAGAAAATGATCGGGGAGTTTCATATTTATTTGGCAAAAATGTAATGGACGACTTCATGCGGAATAATGGTATTGAATTGATATGTCGTGGTCATCAAGTAGTTGAGGATGGGTATGAGTTTTTTTCTAATAGACAGTTGGTTACAGTATTCTCTGCACCAAATTATTCGGGTGAATTCGATAATAAAGGGGGTGTTATGACAATTGATGAAAATTGTTGTTGCAGTTTCAATCTTTTTGGGTAAATTATGATTTAACATATTTGATTAAAAACAGCGTCAATATTAGCAGGTAATTCTTTGATTTCAGTTTCATAGAATTTTTCAATATGATTTATAGCGGCAACATCATATCTACAAATAAAATTTAATGCGATACCTTTTCTGCCGTAACGTCCACTTCGTCCGATTCTGTGAATGTAGTTTTCAGCATTTTTTGGTATATCGTAATTAATAACAAGAGAGACTTGTTGGACGTCTATGCCTCTTGCTAATAAATCAGTTGATATAAGAACTCTGGTTTGTCCGTTTCTAAATTTTTGCATAATATCCATTCTTTCGTTGGTCGTCAAATCACTGTGAATACAAGAACATGCGAAACCATCTTGTTTTAAATTATCTGTCAAATACATAACTCTTTGTTTGGTATTACAATATATCATGAGTTGATTTATAATAATAGTCTCATATAGATCGGATATTGTGTCATATTTTATTTTATCATTTTCAGTTGTTATGTAATATTGAGATATACCCTCTAATGTTAATTGCTCTCTTTTTATAGTAAGAAAATTAGCATCATTTGTAAATCTGTGTGCTATTTTGAGACACCCATCGGGCATTGTAGCACTAAAAAGACAGACTTGTGTTGATTGAGGTAAATAGCTAATTATTCTACGGATTTGATTTATAAAAGCATCGGTTAATAATTCATCCGCTTCATCCAAAACGACTGTACTAATTTCGTTCATATTGACATAACCATTTTGTATAAGGTCGTTGATTCTGCCAGGAGTACAAATAACACAATGAACTCCATCACGAAGTGTATTGATCTGCTCTTTTCGAGGTTGTCCGCCCAAAAACAGTGCTACTTTAATTTTGGTGTATTTACTTAGTCCAAGAAACACGGTGTATATTTGCTCGCTCAATTCTCGCGTAGGAGATATAATCAGAGCTTGTAAACTAGGGTATGTGTCGTCAATTTTTTGTATTAATGATATTGAAAAAGTAGCGGTTTTTCCAGTTCCCGATTGAGCTTGAGCGATTAGATCTTTACCAGTTAAAAATTTCGGAATTGCTGAGCGTTGTATTGCGCTTGGTATTTCATAACCGTAAGAAAATATTCCTCGCAACAATCCCTTTTTTAAATCCATTCTTTCAAATTTATCACAATTATTGTCTTCATTAGAACTTGTAGTATGAGCCGTATTATCGGTAGTATTTTCTAAAATTGTAGTTTCTAAATTTGGAGTAATATCACCTTCTACTGGAATGCTCATACAATAACACTATAGTTATTTGAATTGAAATATACGCACTTTAATACAGAAGAGATTTACAACTTCGCGTTGCGAATTCATTAGCCTCGGCCAAAACTTAATAAGCTGATGTGAATTAATAATAATAATGGTTCCAAGTATATTTGATGATTTAGATGAGAATTGGTGGGGAGACGCTCAAATATTAGAAGATATTGCGAATAACAAAAGAGATTCTGTTAAAAACAAAAAAAATTTGTTTAAAAACGATAAAGAGTTGGTAAAAAATAAACCTGAACGATGGAAAAGAAACACTGAGTGGAAAGATGGGACATCGGTTAAAAACAAATTTAAAAACAAAGTTCCAACCCCCCCGAAACAGACTAATTTAAAAAAAAGATTAAAAAAAATGGGAACGATTGTTAATATTGTAAAGGTGGGATGTGGATTTATACAATGTCAAGAGACGAGCGAAATGTTTACATTTTCAAACACAAAAAATTTCAAGAAAGGAGATACGGTTTCATTTGAGGTATCATTATCCAAAAGTAATTCCCAAAATTTTCGCAAGGCGGTAAAAATTAAGTTGAAAGTATATAAACAAGATACTTTGAATGATAAAAATGATAAGTAAATTATAATAAAGAATAATATGGCAACAAACATGTTATTATCAGAAGTTGACCGTGTTGAGATAATTAAGCGAGGTGATCTTGCTTTCAAAGATAACTCTTATGAATTTGAATGTATTGTCGGTCAAAAACCAAATAGGGAACCTTTTACAGATAAAAAATCATACTTACGAGTGCGCGATTATTGTCGCAAGAAATCATGTCTTCCAGGTTCTGATTATAAAGTTATAAAGGAGCGTTCAATTAGTTTAGATATATCTTGTGATTCTGAAAAGGGACAAAGTAATTATCGTGTAACAATACTTGGAGAACATTACATAAAACAATTTTGTAAAGATAAGACACTAAGTTCATTACCCAAAGGTTCTTGGTTTGTTATAGATAAACCCAGGTCTCCATCATATAATATGGAATCCATTGATTGTAGACTAAATCTTAAACAAGAAATACCCATTGATCCAAAAAATCCAGATTTTGAGTTATTCTTATCATCATGGGTTAATAAAAGGAGAACGTTACGTTTAAAGAACAGGACATCATATCTAGTTAATAACCGATATTCGGTTGATTTAACAGTAGTAAAAGAGAACAAACTCAAAAAGATACGCTCTAAAATTATGTCAAATTTTATCAAGCCAAAATTTGTAGTTCCGGGTGATGACTTAGATAAGAATGGAGATCAAACTAAAAAGTTTCTCCCTGAAAAATATGAGATTGAAATAGAGTTTATTCCGGAAATTATGCCTGATAATAGTTATGAATTTGACATTGAATCATGGAAAAAGACAGTCCAAGATATTATGTGCGTTTGTCTGGATTCGTGGAGACTTCAACCTATTTCCTTTAATGGGGGTGTATCCAATAAAAAACTACTCAAAAAGATCGAGAACGATTATTTCTTTACCCTTACAGGTAAAGAAGAAAGCCTAATTGGACCAAATGGGGAAGACAATAAAACAAGATATGGTCTTGGACCAAAAGTTGTCTCTCTTAGTATGGAACGCCTTAGAAAACTTAAAAGGGAATCTGTGGATGAGTACTTCGTATGTCCTAAATCGGATGGTGTTAGAATGACTGGATTTATTAATATTGATGGGGAACTTTATCTATTTGGGTCTCAATCACGTTATTTTCAACCGACAGGAGTTATGTTTGATAAATCTGCCGCGCAATCTATTTTTGATGGGGAACTCATAATGAACGAAAAGGAAATAGACGGGAAATGTAAGCCAATAATACACTACCTAATATTTGATTGTTATTATGATAACTCCGAAGATATTCGTCAATTAAATTTTATGGATAGGCAACAACATTGTGAAAATTTAATGGAAAAAATAGTAGACGTCCAACCCGCCTATAATGGACTACGTTGTATGGTATATAAGAAAAAAATGATTAAAATAACATCTGATAATGATCTTCATAAAGCATGTGTTAGCTGTTTTGATGATATAGAAGAGGATAAATACGAAAATGATGGTCTTATATTTACTCCCAATGATAAGGTTGGTGGCAACGATCTTTATAAAAAACAAAAGGGTTTCATTAAAAGTGGTTATGAATTTCCAAGAATGTTGAAATGGAAAGATGCGAATTATAATAGTATTGATTTTAAAATCAAATTTATAAAAGAAACAGATGGCCCTCTTAAAATAGGTGATAAATATATTTTCGCCAAATATCAAATTTGTCATTTATACATTTCGAATGTACCCAAACAAAGGGATTTTACTATAATGGATTTTGAAAAATATTTTACTCAGGGAACACCATCAGTTTTTGATAGCGAGAAATATAAACATGACCTAGTCGTTATTAAAAAGGGGGATAAAGGTAAGAAAACAGTCTTCAAAACTTATTCAGAACCACAACTATTTAAGCCTTTTGAACCGGTTGATCCGAATGCATTTGAGGTTAAACTTCCAATAATTGACGGACACGTTAGATGTAATGAGGGGGGTAATTGGTCGGGATTACCTATTGCAAATGATGATATTGTGGAGATGACGTATGATATTCATGCGAGTGAAGAATATAGGTGGATACCAATTCGTATTCGTAAAGACAAGGATAGACCAAATAATTATCATGTCGCTCAGGACATTTGGAAATCATACTTTTCTCCTGTAACAAAGGAAATAATGATGGGGGTGGAAAGTATTCCAACGGAGGAAGAAGAATTGGACATTTACTACAACACAGAAACAAGTGGTTCTAAGAATGATGAAAATCTAAGATTATTTCATCGTCTTGTCATAAAGGATAAAATATTTCAATTAACATTGGGAAATACTGAAAGTAAAGTGTTATTAGACTTGGGCTCTGGAAAGGCTGGTGATTTGTCTAGATATATAGAATATAAGGCTGATAAAGTTGTGGGAATAGATAATAGTGTTGATAATTTACATAATGTTCTTGATGGTGCTTACAAAAGAGTTGCCGACTCGTTTATGAAAATGGCTGGTAATAAGAAAACAACTCCTCTCCTAGAAAATAAAGACACAATTCTATTCTTGGCTGCTGATGCTGGAAAAGACTTGAAACAAGCATCGTCATATCATGGATTATATAAGGACCGTGTCCTCGGTACGAATAACCCATTCAACACACCTCACACCTTTGATGTAGCCACTGTATTCTTTGCCCTTCATTATTTCTTCAAAAATGAAGAAACTGTGAACTACTTCCTTAATAATGTTGCAGATAATGTAAAGGTAGGGGGATATTTCGGCGGATGTTGTTACAACGGCGAAACCATTGCCAATAAATTCAAAGAAACTAACGATATGGATCTTGTGTTTAAGGAAGATGGTGTAGAAATTTTGAGAATTATCAAAAATTATGATGGAGAATTTGACAATACAGTTGATTCATTGGGAAAGGAGATACGTTGTTTAGTCCAAAGTATTGGAACTATCCATAATGAATTCCTTGTCAATTTTGAATACCTAAAAAATAAAATGTTTAATCTTGGATTTGAAGAGGTTTCCACTCATAATTTTCAATATTATTACGATAAACAAGATGGTACCGCAATCAAAATGGGACCAGGACAAAGGGAGGCGAGTTTCCTTAACAGAACATTCATATTCAGACGTGAAAGAATTCCCAAAGTAGTAAAGGTAAATCGCACAAAACTTCTCAAAAAAACTTAGATTAAAATTCTAAGAACTCGCCTCGTTTTGGCTCGCTTTGGTAATTTTCTTCTGCGAGTTTTTTTTAGCGGAAACTCTTTTTTTAGGCGCGGCTTAGCGCCGCTATAAAGCCGCCTTGCGGCGTCAATCTCGGTTGGAAGTAAATCCTTATAGTTATTAAAATATACTACTTTAGAATTTTCTAATTTAAATTTGGAATCATATCCTCTTACATCATGTATGTAAATTTTTTTGATAAATGGACGAATATCTTTGTCGCTAAACAATAGACTTGCGGTATATTCATCACCTTGACCGTTATCCCCAACGAAGATTATCTTCTTTTTCCCTTTTTGGATGATTGTTTTATGTTTTTCTATGAAGTCTTTCAATCGAATGTATTTGCAAGTTCCCAAAGATTCATTACTAAATAATCGTAAAGCACTACGTAAAATACATCCTGAAAGTATGGGCCCAATTTTGAGATTATTATTAGCAAATTCAGGTTTCGCCTCAAACTGGGACGCTAATTTTGTTGTCATTATACTCGGGCGAGCTGTTAATATTCCTATTGTATTTACTCCATTACTTTTGAAAAATTCACATACATTTGGATAAATATCAGTTTTAAAATGTCCTTTACAATTTTTATCTATTCCCTCACACTTTTCATCAATTCCCTTAGGCCAACCTTTACTACATAAGATTGTATCATCAATATCTGAAAACAGTAAGACTGTTTCTTCTAAAAAAATCTTCTTCGACATTTAATAGTTGGATATGTTTAAAATTTTGTTTAAATGTTTATTTTTTTCTTCATTTTTTGTAAGTTCCTTCATTTCTCCTCAACAGAAGTTGCAATATGGGCGAATTTTCAATTCGTTCAATCAATATGGCGATTTATCAGGAAATTATCAACTTAGTGGGTTATGGAAATTGTATCGTGAACCATTAGAAAATGATAATTACAAAGATAATGGGGATATTTCACAAATTTCTTGGAGTGGAGATATATGGAAAGTTGGACCAGGTAAAAGACCATATTTTCAGACGATGTATGTAGTTCTTAAGTCTAATGGAATATTTTCAACACCGGATGATGTAGAATTATCTTTCTCTGGTAAGTGGTATTGTCATGATAATGAACTAAATATGGTTAGATTTAAATCAAAAAATGTTGCGTATGAGACATATACGGGTGTATATAACCCGAATGATAATGGAACTATTTACGGACTATTTACATACGGAGCAATTGAACCACAATATGCGGGGATATTTCGTATTACAAAATTAATGAGTCAATTCAATCCCATCATAAAAAATAAAATTGACAAATCCAAATATAAATTTAATTCAAATCATTTAGAAGGAAGTTGGCAATTAAATTTTTATGGTAATATGTTTGTTTCTTCTTATGAAATAACTCTATATTCAAATCTTACGTGGGAAAGCATATCAGTTATAAATGATAATACAAGACTGGCAGGAAGATGGAATATATACGACCAAGATATAGATCTCACAACAGGTATTGCAGGTTCTGGGACGGGTGTTTGGCTTTGGATGAGACGGTTTGGAAGATCGAATGCCATATCAACAGGTATTCAATTAGAGCAAGATCGTCTTTATATTGGTAAAATTGCTCCTACTCCACATAATTCGAATATTAGTGAGCGAATTCTAAAAGCAAGAAATGTAAAAGGAGATGTACGCATTGGTTGGGATATAGACGTCGCATTTATAGGTTCATTTGTAATGAAACCCATATTTTAAGATAAAAATGATTGGGTTTTTAATTTTATATCATTAACCTGTATTAAGA
>CERI01284216.1_pt1 | contig 12147 bp, 13 predicted proteins | sample 350261 | NCBI WGS metagenome assembly CERI01 (sample SAMEA2620979, study PRJEB7988) | marine metagenome | isolation source: saline water (ENVO:00002010), including
GCACTACTTGATTTATTTTTACTTAAAATTGGACCTTTTAATTCGATTCTAATTAGACTATTTATTTTTAATTTAGTTTTTTTATTAGCATTATTCCATATTAATAATTTTTTTAGAGGCACATCGTACTTGCGAGCTATTCTATACCAATTATCGTATCTCTTAACGATATGATTGTATATTACTGTTTTATCATTTATGAAGTACTTTATATTGTTAACAGTTATATAATCTTTATTACTAGTTTTTAGCTCTGATGGGATCCTAATTTCTTGATTTATATAAATAATATCTTTCGATAGACCATTTATTTTTTTTATAGCACTAATTTTCACATTGTATATTCTTGAAATCTTATATAAGCTATCACCTTTTTTTACTTTGTGAGTTTTATTTTTATAAATCAATTTAGATATTTTATTATATCTTTTGATAAAAGCTTTAGATGCTGTAGTAGGTAGAAGAAGTTTGTTTTGCTGGGAAGGATCTATAATCCATGTGCTGTATCCTGGATTAAGATTTGTAAGCTCTTTTTGGGATATTCCTGTAATTATAGAAAGAGTTTGGAAATCTATTGGGTCTCTGAATTTAACTTGTCTTGTAAAACTCTTATTTTCAAGCTCAGGTAAATTAAAGCCATATTTTCTTGGGTTATAAATAATTTTTGATAACGCTAATAATCTTGGGACATATAATTCAGTTTCTCTTGGTAAGTTTAAATCCCAATAAGATGGTTTAGTAAATAAATTATTTGCTCTATCTATTGCTTTACCTACGTTTCCTGCGCCAGTGTTATATGATGCAATAGCTAACAACCAGTTTCCCTTGAAATGTCTATACATATCACTTAGAAAGTATGTTGCAGCTTTTGTTGATTCAAATACATCTCTTCTTCCGTCATATAACCAATTCATCTTTAATCCATATTCTCTAGCCGTTGGAGGTATGAACTGCCAAATACCTGCTGCTCTAGATGCAGAATAAGCAAAAGGTTGGAAACCACTTTCAACCATTGGTAGTAATGCTAATTCATGTGGTAAATTTCTTTTTTCAAGAAATGATAATATGTGAAATAAATATGGTTTTGATCTTTCTATAGATCGATAAACAAATTCTTTATTTTTTTTCATCCAGTCTAATTCTTTAGTAATTCTGCTGGAATGAATATGTCTTAAGCAGAAACCAGACCTCATTCTAGTCCAAGCTGAATCAAATCTTTTACCTATAAGTGTTGACGTCTCGCATGTACTACTTATTCCAAAAGATGATTTATCCACAGGAAAGTCAGGTAAAGAATGAACAGACGCATGTTGGCAGCCAGACAACATAAGAATAAAGGATATAAAAATATATTTTTTGTACACTTATATTAATTTATCATATGGTATTATTTAATTCTATAGACATGATATTACAAGAAAATAACAATACAAAAATGCAGTTGAAAAAATGGTATAAACAGTCTGCAGGCCAGCACTTTAAAAAAATAATATTTGACGAGATAGATAGTATAAAAGATTTATACCAGGGGAGGCATACTTTATTTTGCGGTTCTTCAGAATATAAAAAAGTCTTTCATAAGAATAAAAGTGGTACTTTTTTTAGTATAGATGAAGATGTTTTGATATCTAGTTCAAATTTATCTAAAAAACTACCTTTTGAGGATTGTTCGCATGATGTCATTATTTTATCTCATGGACTTGAATATACTCATAACCCATATCTTCTTATGCGAGAAATTGATCGAATAGCAACTGATGATGCAACGATTGTTATTATTGGTTTTAATAAATATAGTTTATGGGGTATTATTAAAATGTTCTCGTCTAAACCACCATGGAATATTAATTTCTTATCACCATATATCATTAAAGAATGGTTTAAGATATTAGAATATAAGATGAACTATCAAAAAACATTTGGACTAGCGCCATATTTAGGAAAAAATATAACATCTTTACTATCAAACATATCTTTTTTACATAAAATTATTAGAAACCAATTTGGAGGCCTTTTCTTATTTACATATAGAAAAAAAGTTATACCGCTTACACCTCAAAAAATTATTTTTAACAGGAGTTATAAAGTGTCTCATTTAGCAAAGAATAATTAATGATTAAGATTTATACAGATGGAGCATGTAGCGGTAATCCAGGTCCAGGAGGCTGGGGTTTTGTCGTGATTCATAATGGTAATGAAGAATCTTATTCAGGTGGAGAATCTTCTACAACTAATAATAGAATGGAGTTAACCGCAGCTATAAAAGCCCTTGAATCCGTTAGTGAGAATGAAACTATACACCTTTACACAGACTCTACATATGTTCAAAAAGGTATTACAGAATGGATCACTAACTGGAAAAAAAATAATTGGATAACAAGTTCAAAAAAAACAGTTTCTAATAAAGATTTATGGTTAAAGTTAGATGATTATAATAAAAATCTAAAGATTGAATGGATGTGGGTAAAAGCACATCAATCAGATGATTCTGTTAACACGTATTATAATAATTTAGCAGATGAATTGGCCACAAAAGCAATTATTCGATGAGATATATAGTTTTAGATACCGAAACAACAGGATTAGATCCTGATGATGGACATAAAATAATTGAAATAGGATGTGTTGAAATTTTTAATAGGGCTGTTACTGATAATACATTTCATAAATATATTAATCCTCAGAGAGAAATTGATGTTGAGGCTTCAAAAGTACATGGTCTTACATCGAGTAATCTAAAAGATAAACCTTTATTTTCTGATATTTATGATGAACTTGAAAAATATATATCAGATTCGCCATTAATTATTCATAATGCTCCCTTTGATATGGGATTTTTAAGAAAAGAGTACTCTTGTCTAAAAAATAAAGTAAATTTTATTAATAATAAAGTTATTGATAGTTTAAAACTCGCAAGAAAAATAAGTCCCGGTAAAAGAAATACTTTAGACTCCTTATGTGAAAGATATTTTATCGATAATTCTGATAGAACATTACATGGAGCACTTCTTGATGCTCGCCTATTAGCATTTGTTTATTTAAAAATGACTATAGGCCAAAATAACTTTGACAACCTAACTTCTGAGCAAAATAAAAAAATTATGAATACTAAGCACGAGACTGATAATTACAAAATAATTAGTGCTAATAATGAGGATATCGAACTCCATGAAAACTATTTTAAATAATCTAGGCTAGCTTGTTAATTCTATCTTTTTGCCTCTTCCAATCTTTATTTTTCTCATCCTCTCTTTTATCATGAAGTTTTTTTCCTTTCGCGAGGGCAATCTCTATTTTTATAATACCGTCTTTTGTATATATTTTAATTGGAACAACGGTCAATCCTTTTTGGCTTACTTGCCCTTGTAGCATATTAATTTCTTTTCGGTTAAGTAATAATTTTCTGTTAGCAGTAGGATTTTGAATACTCGTATAATTTTTTGTACTCAATGCTTTTACATGTGCATTAGATAAATAAACTTCATCTTTTTTTATTGATATGTAACTTTCTGAAAGTTGACCATTACCATTTTTTAAGCTTTTTACTTCCCACCCTGATAACACGAGTCCTGCTTCAAATTTTTTCACAAAAGTATATTTGAAGCTAGCTTTCTTGTTGTTACATAAGATATTCATAAATTAATCACTTCAGGTATAATAATAGCATAACAAACGGGAGCCAATCATTTCTAATAATAGAAAATCTATACACGGTCAATGGTCATCAAAACTTCTTTTTATTTTTGCAGCCACTGGTTCTGCCGTCGGCCTTGGTAACATTTGGAAGTTTCCCTGGATGACCGCTGAAAATGGTGGTGGTGCATTCGTCTTAATTTATGTTCTTAGTGTATTATTCCTGGCTCTTCCTATTATGTGTGCGGAAATACTAATCGGCAAAAGGGGTAGGCAAAATCCTGTAAACAGCTTAAGGACACTTTCAAGTGAAGCAAGCTACTATTATGAAAAGAAATCTGATGAAAAATTAAATAGGACGGTTGAAGTAAAAAAACAATTTAATAATAACGAAATATTTTCTAATTGGGAATTAGTTGGATGGATGGGAATTCTAGCTGGTATTTTTATACTATCTTTTTACAGCGTTATTGCTGGGTGGACATTATCCTATATTATAAAGTCTATTACAGGCTCTTTTACTCTCATGACTGCTGCAGGCGCGACATCAAAATTTGAATCCTTTATCGCTGACCCAGAGAAGCTAGTTTTATGGCATACAATCTTTATGATTCTCACATGCTACATCGTATCTAAAGGTATAAAAAGCGGTATTGAAAAAGCAATAAAATATTTAATACCTGGTCTCTTTTTTATATTAATTGGATTAGCACTGTATTCATCTTCACTGTCAGGTTTTTCTAATGCCATGCATTATTTTTTTGTTGCAGATTTTGATAAAATTAATAGCTCAGTAATACTGTCAGCAATGAGTATGGCATTTTTCTCATTAAGTATAGGAATGGGCTCATTAATGGTTTACGGCTCATACCTTCCAGAAGATACATCTATATTTCAAGTAAGCTCAGCCGTAGCTTTTGCTGATACGTTAGTGGCTATACTTGCTGGTTTAATTATTTTCCCCATTGTATTTACTTATGACTTAGATCCTAATACTGCAGGACCAGGATTAATTTTTGAAACTTTACCTATTGCGTTTGGCTCAATGCATTTTGGTATCATTATCTCTACAGCATTTTTTATATTATTATTTTTTGCAGCCATTACCTCATCAATCTCCCTTATAGAGCCTGCAGTAACTTTTGTTGTTGAAAAATTCTCTATATCAAGAATACGTGCAACTAAATATTTGGGTGTCATTACGTGGTTTCTAGGAATATTTACTGTACTTTCATTTAATAATTTATCTACATTTACAATTTTTGGAATGACTATATTTGATAATATTGATTATCTAACATCTAAAATTATGTTACCGCTTGGAGGTTTGTTAATGGCGCTATTTGTTGGTTATGTCATGAATAAATCACTTGTAACTAGTGAATTGAATGCAAATAAAAATTTAATTAGTGTTTGGTTTTTTATAATAAAAGTATTATCTCCAATTCTATTGATAATTATCTTTATACAAGGAATCATTTCATAATGAAGAAGATATTCAAAGAAGAAGATATAAATGTAAAAACATCAGTAATTTTTAATCTTATTAATGACATAGAGAGCTATCCTAATTTCCTTCCTTGGTGTAAAAAAACAGAAGTAAATAGAGAATCTGAATCAAAAGTAATTGGTAAAATTTATATTTCCAAGAGCTTTATTAAATGGAATTTTTCAACAAGTAATATTGTTGATACTAATAAATCAATTAAATTATCTCTTATAGATGGCCCTTTTGATCATCTTGATGGACAGTGGTTGTTTAAAACTCTTGATGAAAATAATACTAAAGTTACTCTTGAAATAAATTATAAGTTTAAAAACTCATTGATAGAAATTTCAATTGAACCAATCTTCACTTCAATAATGAACTCAATTCTTGAGTCATTTATAGATCAAGCTTTCAAGGTTAAATATAATGATAAACATAAAGATAGCTGATTCAGCAAACAACTATAAAATAATCGATGTTGAAGTTGAAGATGGCACGACAATTGAAATGCTATTAAACAACATACTCAATTTAACTAATAGAAATACAATTATTGGTGTGTATGGAAAGCTAAAAAAAAGCTCTTATGTGCTAAAAGATAATGATAGAATTGAATTATATGAGAATATTATTTCAGATCCAAAAATTAAAAGAAAAAATAAGGCAAAATTATGAGCAATCAAAAACAAGAAGATAATATCAATAAGCTGAAGGAGGCTGGCCTTAAAGTTACACACTCTCGTTGTAAAATTTTAGAAATATTTCAAGGTTCACCTGATGAACATTATACAGCAGACAAATTAAAAGACATGCTAGCCGATAGTGGTGAAACAATTGGATTAGCCACTATTTATCGAGTGCTTACGCAGTTAGAAATGGCGGATTTAATTCAAAAAAACAACTTTGATGATACGCAATCTGCATATGAAATTAAAAAATCACATCATGACCACTTAATTTGTTCTAAATGCGGAATTATTATAGAGTTTGTTAATGAGGATCTTGAACAGCTACAAGAAAAAATTTCTAAGAAATATAATTTCTCATTACAATCTCATGTTATGACGCTATTTGGAATATGTGATAAGTGCAAATAAACTTATGACTTATTATCATATCTTAATTTTTTTGACAGAACTTTAAAATAATCATAATCACAAGGGTGAATAATTCTTAATTGTCGGCTAGCCTTTTTTATCAAAATTGAGTTTGGATTTTGAATGGTTAGATTATTAGCGCCATCGAAAGTTACCTGTGAATTTGCTATAGATTTTTTATTTACTTTGATAACTACTTTATCTGTATTGTTAATTATCACAGATCTTTGTCCATATGAATGTGGCGCTATTGGTACAATACATATAACATTCGACTGAGGACTAACAATCGGGCATCCATTTGACATTGCATATGCAGTTGACCCTGTCGGGCTGGCAATTATAACACCATCAGATCTTTGTTTATTAATCAGATTTTCATTTACATAAATATCCATCTCAATCATTTTTAATTTACCGCAATTATTTATAACAACATCATTTAGTGAAATAGATTTATAAGTATTACCGTTTGAATCTACAGTCCCAGACAGCATTGTTCTTTTATCAACCATGTAATTACCATCAAGTATTTCTAAAATTTTTGATTGAAAATGTTTTTTATCGAGATCTGCTAAGAATCCAATTCTTCCAAAGTTTAATCCTAAAATTGGTAGTGTTTTTTTGTATGCATACTTTGATGCTGATATAAAAACTCCATCACCTCCAATTGATAATACAAGATCATATTTAGTCTTGATAATATTCGTTTCTTTTAATTCAAGTGCGTGCACATCAATACATAAACACTTTTTAGATAGATATTTTAAAATATCTTTTGTTTCTGATTTATCTAAAAAAGAGGATGATGTATAGACCAAAATTTTTTTGAATTTTTTCAATATAATCCCCGTAAATAAATTTATGTTAAAGTGTATATAATTATATATGAATAAAACTAGAGAAAAACTAAAAAAAATACATGATTTGTGTATTCAGCATAATATCTCTATATCTACTGCAGAATCATGTACTGGCGGATATATATCTAAATATATTACTGACTATACTGATTCATCAAAATACTATAAAGGCTCCATAATAGCTTATTCCAACGAAGTTAAGTCTTCTCTCTTAGAGGTGCCAGATAATATTATCGAAAAATATGGTGCAGTATCTAGAGAAGTGTCAATTTTAATGTCGAAAGGATTGCTTAAATCCATTCGTGCAGATATTGCACTTTCTACGACAGGAGTTATGGAAAAGGTTGATGGTTCATCATGTAAACATCCTCAAGTCTTTATAACCATTAAATCACTGCATGATGAGCATACGGCTTACTATAAACTTAAAGGTAATCGCGATGAAAATCGTGAAAATACAGTATATTTTACATTTAATTGTTTATACGATTTCATTCATAAAAATTACTTGCTATCATAGATTATTCAAAAAAAAATAGTTCACCTGAGGAGCATTATGGAAGAGAACGCGCAAAAAGCATTAGATTCAGCAATTAGTCAGATAGAAAAAGATCATGGTAAAGGAGCATTGATGAAGCTGGGTGCTGGTTCTGCATATCCTGATATTGAATCAATTTCTACAGGCTCACTTACCTTAGACGCAGCTCTTGGAATAGGCGGGCTACCAAGAGGTCGTGTAGTTGAAATATATGGACCAGAATCGTCAGGTAAAACTACAATGGCTCTACAAGTAATTGCTCAAGCACAAATAAAAGGTGGTACAGTTGCATTTATTGATGCAGAACATGCATTAGATCCTAAGTATGCTGAAAATTTAGGTGTAAACATTGACGAATTACTTTTATCGCAACCAGATTCTGGTGAACAAGCTCTTGAAATAGCAGACACACTAGTTCGATCTGGGGCTATATCAACACTAGTTATTGATTCTGTTGCAGCATTAACACCTAAGGCAGAGATTGATGGTGATATGGGCGATTCTCATATGGGGTTACAAGCACGCCTAATGTCTCAGGCATTAAGAAAATTAACAGCAAACATCAAAAAATCTAATACTCTTTTAATTTTTATTAATCAAATTAGAATGAAAATTGGAGTCATGTTTGGTAGTCCAGAGACAACTACTGGCGGTAATGCTCTAAAATTCTATTCTTCTGTAAGACTGGACATAAGAAGAGTAGGGGCTATTAAACAAGGCGATGAAATTATTGGTAATGAAACAAGAGTAAAAGTGGTGAAAAACAAAGTAGCTCCTCCATTTAAAATAGCTGAGTTTGATATCTACTACGGAGAGGGCGTTTCAAAAGAATCTGAACTTATTGATTTAGGTGTTAAACATAATGTAATTGATAAGGCGGGTGCATGGTATAGTTATGGAAGCGAAAGAATTGGGCAAGGGAAAGAAAATTCCAGAATTTTTCTTAAAGATAATACTGAAATAGCAAAAGAAATAGAAGATAAAATTATTGCCGCAACTCAAGGAACAAATATCTCTAAAGATAATGAGGACGATGCCCAAGACGCTGAATAGTGATATTACAAAACTAATAACAAAGTATCTCAGTATTAGAGAACATTCAAAATTAGAGCTTTCAAGAAAATTATCTGACAAAGGGTATCTCAATAACGATATAGATGATGCTATAGATGAATTTTCAACCAAAGATATTCAATCTGATATGAGATTCACCGAAGATTTTATAATGTCAAGACTAAAGAAAAATAAAGGCCCACGCTTGATTTCTGCGGAACTGTTTGCACGCGGTATACCGGAACGAATGATTGATGAAAAGCTATCAATGATAACTACTGATGCTTGGCACGATCGAGCTGCTACCGCTTTACAGAAAAAATTAAGAGGTGGCATGCTTTCAATTAATGATAAAGATAAAATATATTCCTTTTTAATTAGTCGTGGCTTTGAGCATAAAATGATAAAATGTGTTGTAGATGAATATAAAGATGAACGTTAAAAAATTATTTATCGATTATTTTAAAAGCAAAGGTCATAAAGAATATCCGTCTAGTTCACTAATTCCGAATAATGACAAATCACTGCTGTTTGTAAATTCAGGAATGGTTCAGTTTAAAGATATATTTCTTGGTAATATAAAACCTAAACATAAAACAATAGTTACATGTCAAAAATGTATGCGCGCAGGCGGTAAACATAACGATTTAGATAATATTGGTTTTACAACTCGTCATCATTCATTTTTTGAAATGTTAGGGAATTTTAGTTTTGGAGATTACTTTAAAAATGATGCGATACATTATGCGTGGGATTTTCTTATCAATCACTTGAAACTTGATAAAAACAGATTGTATATATCAGTTCATGAGTCAGATGATGAATCAAAAAATATTTGGATTAATAATATTAAGATTGATCCTAAAAAAGTTTTAATTTTAGGAGACGAAGATAATTTTTGGCAAATGGGAGAAACAGGCCCCTGCGGCCCCTGTTCAGAAATATATTATGACCTTGGTGATAAGTATGATGGAGTTTTACCAACAGAAGGGGATCCTAAAGATAGATACATTGAGATATGGAATCTTGTTTTTACTCAATACAATAAAACTGTTGAGGGTAAACTCGAGGAACTCCCTCAAAAATGTGTAGACACAGGTATGGGGTTAGAGAGAATACAAGCAATTACTGAAGGGCTCTCAGACAATTACCATTCTTCAATATTTTCTGAATTAAATAAGTTTATTGATTTGAAAATAAAACTTAATGGAAAATTAGGTTATGTAAAAAAAATACTACTTGATCATATCAGAGCATGTTGTCATTTAATCAGTGATAATGTTATTCCAGATAGAGAAGGAAGAGGTTATGTATTAAGACGTATTCTCAGACGTTCGTCACGTTTTATTTATAAACATAATATTACAGAACCCTTTTTGTACGAATGTGCAGAAGTTGTATGTAAAACAAGTCCAGATTTTCCAAACCTTAAAAGAGATTCAAAAAAAATTATAGAAACAATAAAGGTCGAAGAAATAAAATATCTTAAGACTTTAGGTAAAGGTATAGAAATTATTGATAATTATTTAAAGAATAATTCAACTCTAGATGCAGAAATGATATTTACTCTTTATGATACATATGGTTTCCCTTATGAAATCACTGAAGAAATCGCATCAGAAAAAAATATTGAACTTGATAAAGATGGGTACAACAAACTTATGTCTGAACAAAAAGATAAAGCAAGGAGCAATAAAACATTTTCTGATAAATCTATAACTAATATTGATACAAGCCAGCAAACAAAGTTTTTAGGCTATAACTCTAATAATCAACAAGGAAAAATAATTAATTTATATTATAACAATAATAATGTTACTAAGGCATCTTCATGCAACGAAGTATATCTACTAGTTTTATCCGACACTTGTCTTTACCCTGAAGGTGGTGGCCAGGTTTCTGATATTGGTAAAATCAATTCCGATAACTGTTCTCTTGAAGTCATTGATGTACAAAAAATTAATGACACTATAATTCATGAATGTATTTTATTGTCTGGCGAAGTCAGTATTAATGATAAAGTTACATCGAGCTACAATGAAGTCTTTAGAAGACAAGTTTCTTCAAATCATTCTTCTACGCACTTACTTCACCATCACTTAAGAAGTGTACTTGGTGATCATGTACAACAAAGAGGTTCTTCAGTAACTGAAAAAGGATTTAGATTTGATTTTACTCACAACAAGCCTATTACTGTTAATGAACTAAAAAAGATTGAACATGCAATAAATAATGAAATTTCTGTTTCAACTAATACCCATACTAAACTACTAACTTACGAAAAAGCAATAGACTCTGGTGCGTTAGCATTCTTTGATGAAAAATATGAAGATGAGGTTAGAGTAGTCACCATTGGACAAAAATCTATAGAACTTTGTGGCGGCACTCATGTTAAAAATACTTCAGAGATTGGATTATTAAAAATTGTAAATCAATCAAGTGTTGCAAATGGGATCAGGAGAATTGAATGCATAACAGGCACCAGTGTTCTTGAATATATGAACCAAAACTTATTTACTCTTGAAAGTATTTGTAAAGAGTTTCAAGCTACAACAGATAATGTGTTAAATAAAATTACAACACTTAAAGATGAATATAATCTTCTTAAAAAGAAAAGTGTTATCTACTCGAAAGAATATTTGTCAAATCTACATGAATCATTTACTAAAAAAAATATAAATGAAAATATCTCATGTTTTATAGAGAATATAGAAAATATCGATAATAACGAAGCTAAAACTTTATGCGATATTATTAAATCTAAAAATGAAAAATGCATTAGCTTTTTAATAGATTCAACAAAATTAAATATAACTTGTTATATTTCTATTTCTAAAAATATTATTTCTAGCTATAATGCGAAAAATTTATCAAAAGATATAAATAAAAAATTTGCAGGTAAAGGTGGAGGTAGTGATACATTTGCAACAATCATTTTGACTAAAGCTAAAGCAAAAGAATTAAAAGCGTACATAACAAAAATATTATTATGAAAATAATCGTAAAAAAATACGGCGGTACATCGGTTGCTACAGCTACTAAAATAAAAAACATTGCAAAGATAATTGCAAAAGAATCCGATAATAACAGAATAGTTGTTGTCTTGTCCGCTATGGGTAAAACTACTGATCATTTAGTATCTCTTGCAAAAAAATGTTCTAAAAATCCAGACGTAAAGGATTATGACTTACTTGTATCATCAGGCGAACAAATAAGCATCTCTCTTTTATCTATGGCGTTAAAAGGTTTAGGTAAAGATTCGGTTGCATACACTGGTTGGCAAGCTGGTATTAAAACAAATAACACCCATTCAGCTGCAAGAATTTTAGATATCAATGCTGAAAAAATAAGAAAAGACTTAATGAGTAAAAAAATAGTTGTTATTGCGGGATTTCAGGGTATCAATAACGGCTCCATTACAACATTAGGCAGAGGTGGCTCAGATACGTCTGCAGTCGCGATAGCGGCCGCATT
>CERI01081444.1_pt1 | contig 12132 bp, 5 predicted proteins | sample 350261 | NCBI WGS metagenome assembly CERI01 (sample SAMEA2620979, study PRJEB7988) | marine metagenome | isolation source: saline water (ENVO:00002010), including
TGACGAATTCCAGCACCTGAAGACCGGGGCATATGTATGTGAGCTCGGGCGCATCAATGAGATGGTTTTCTGGGCGCGCACGATACAGAGGCCATGCGTGGTCATCCGTATCAACCTGGATGCCTTTAGTGCACCGTCGAAGCCATCAAAGACCCCCCTGCCGAAAAAGGAGCGGTACCCTCTTATTCTTCAAGCCGTCAACGAACAGATTGCGCAGGCAAAAAGTGCGATGCCGACATTTGCTCTTAAAATCATTCACCTCTTTTTTGACTGCCCATCGGCATGCGATGGCAAATGTGGATATAGGCACGAGAAAATTTATTATGATTCAGTGCAAATTGCGAAAGAGATTGCTGATGCGAAATAGAGTTTTGGATATATATAAACATATGATTTTGTGCTTCGATCATGAGCTGTGCTTGTCTACGTTGCCGGCGATTGCTACAAGAAAACCATGGCGCGCCGCCTCACCTGCAAGTCCGCGTCGATCTAAAAAACAAGAAGCGTTCGAAAGTGCCACCAGCCCCGCGTGCAAAGTATGCGCCGTTGAGATCAAAAAAAACCATGGTCATGCGCAACCGCCGTCGCGGGTGAATGAGCACAGCGTGGGTGTAGTTTTTCCAAGCATTGAACAGTCAAAGATACTGGCAGTATGACAAAGTTCACACTTACCCGAATCATAATCAAAATAAACATCGCGATACATAATATCCCGACTGCAAATTTGGCATCTCTTGACTGTCTGCCGAAGCCCACTCACTGGCACCATCGCCTTGGGACACTCCCGTGACAAATCGCGAAGGGCCAGGTCACCACCAAGGTCCAACTCGTGAAACAATGCTAGCTCTTCTTTGTTGAGTGCATTGATTTCAAACGAAATGGTTATTTTACTTGGTATTTTTTCCACGTGACTCACCGCGACGCCGTTGAAAGGCGTACGACACGTGGTCTCTTCTTCATTCGACCATGCACACACCTGCCTGTGCGTAAACAGCAAGTCAGGGACCCCCGTGCCAGAAAAAAAAGAACTAGTGCCGTGTTTGATTTCGTCAAAGTGGGTAGCGAAAACAACTCTAGGGGCGTCAGACACAAGCCTGGTGTGAAACTGGCACTTGTTCCATGCGTGCAAGACAATCTCAGCGGTTTTATGCACAATCTCTAACGCCGTGATTGATTTCACCACGCCGTTTACGAGCACCACGGCTTCGCCGTAGTGTTTACCGTCCTCTGTACCATCTGGAAAGTAGAGCTCCGCTGAGTTTACTGCGATCGCCCAGATGCAGGGCATCAAAGCGTCAAACGCCACCCCCGTGCCTGCGTCCACCTCTGTGAGGTTGTGAAACAGCTGCCGCAGCTGCTTGTCATCCAATCGGTGGTAAAGCGAGAGCAGGACACGGGCAATGTCGATTTCTGAAATCACAAGGCGCCCCCCGCTCAGCAGCCCTGACTGATGAATGTCAGCATTCGCAAACGTGTATGTTGCGTCGTGAAACTCTGCCAGCTTAGCCGTGATAAAGTACCTCCAAATGCGGTCGTCCAACTTGGCGTTGTCGTTTTGAAAGTAAATCGCTCCCGCCGGGTACGTCTGAAGTGCGTGTTGATACTGCGGGGGTTTTGTGCCAAGAGACCACATTCGCGCCTCGTCAAAGCATGCCGACAGCCCGACTCTGGCCCGCGCCCGCCTTTGAGTGATGTTTTGTGCGTCTGGACAATTAGCCAGGTGTATACTTCTGTCACGCGCCCCCATCGGCACAGTCAAGAATTGCGACAGTTTTGTTGAGCACTGAGAAATCATTCCAGCAGTGCAACACAGGCCTGGAGGGCAAATTATGCATCTGGTTCCGTCTGTCTCCTTTTCAATGTGATGCTCGTATTGTCTGTGCACTGTGCGGTAGTCCGCTGAGAGTGGATGATCGTCAAACAGAAAACCGCGCTTGTACAGTGTCCAATTAGCCAGCACGGCGCGCAGCGGCACAAACCCGTCGCTACAGGGCTCGTGCTGCGGCAACGAGGCTTTCGGCGCGCATTCATCGTCGTTGCAGTTTTGATCTCTGCATTTTTCAGCAACCGAGCCGTCGCATCGATGCTGAGGAAGACACAATTCACAGGTAAAATTCCTGGAACCTGTGCCGACTGCTTTTTTGTATTGGTTTTCCCTACACGTGCAATTACTGATTGTGTAACTGGCAGGCGGGGACTTGCTGTGCAAGGGGCAACGCACGGGCTCATTGGCAATCAGTGCGTCCGCGTGCTGTCCTTCACGACAATAATGATTTCTGGGGCACATTCTACATCCCTGTGTAGCGACGCGATAAAATCCAAGCTCGTTACACGGGCACAGGTCATGCACCAGCCCGGCGTGCGCGTGTGCATTGCGGCAGTCGAATTTTTGGTTGTTAAAGCAAATGTTTTCTGTGCCGATGCAGTGTATGCACTCAGTCCGCTCGCTGTTCATGTGGTAATTCCGCGGGCAAACACACTCAGCGGCGGACGAGCTTCCTTCTACCGCCGCGGAGAGCCGGGGACAGGCCTGTTTGCTATTGTTCACGCAAAAAAAATTCGCAGGGCAGCGCTGACACAGGTGGCGTTTAAGGGAAAAGACACGTGAGCGTCCACCATCTCCGAGGTCAGACAGCGGCGGTTCGTTCCATTGAAAATCCCCAACCCACTTACTCAAACTAAGTTCTCTAGTCTCGACCTGCTCCGCAATCGAGTGGTATCCGTCCAGGCAACTGCACTCGTAGGTTGTAGTCTTCGTGATCTGTGTCCTGCTCGAAAGTGTCAGCGCGGAATGGTCGAAACAGGTAATTGCTTTGTGCTCGGTATTAGTAAGTGCGTTGCAAATTTCGTTTTTCTGGCAAGCCTGACAGGTTTCTGTGTTTGTGAGGGCAAGCCTAGACTGCGTTGCTGTGCCGTTGTCGCAATAGCAGCTTTCCTTCAACGAGCTGTCTTTGCTCGGCGCGTAGGTCCCACTTGGACACAAGGAGACACCGTTGGCCGTGCCGTCGACGCAAAACAATGCCCCCCCACAGGCCTCGCATCTATTGATGTAGGCGTCTGGTTTGGGAATGGAAGGGTCACTGCCGCGTATCGCGCGAACAGTTGTGTTGGTGGGAAGAAGGATGCCCATGCTGTTTTCATGACAGTTCAGTCCGGCACATGGTGCCAAGACTGGGGCATAGCCTGCTGCACACACACAGGAAAACTCACTGTCACTGAAGGTCGAGTCTGACAAAGCGTCGCAGCTCGGACATTTGAAATCAAAAAAGATCATGTTTTGATCCTGGTTGGTGATGATGACTCGGGTCTTGACACCGAGCAAATTTTTGTGACGACTGTCCACTATTGTCAATGCCATCGTGGTTCGAATAGACTGCATGCTGGATTGCAGGAAAAACGGGGTCAGCACCCGTGCTTCCTGTATCCCGGTGGAGTTGACCGACACCAACACTAGGAGCCCGGATGTCTTGTCCTTATCCTTTGCTGTCAACGCCACGACCAGGTCGATTGAGTGTGCCATATCGTCGTCGTCTTCTGCATTCTTACCCCAGCCGTTGAAATTGGACGCGGACAAGACAGCAAAGTGACGCATTTCCGTGTCCTTGCATCGGGTTTCCGCGCAAAAGTTGTCCTGCACAAACAGAGACATGTACGCATTGCTATCTCGCAGCCGCTGGGCCAGTCCTTGGGCGTCAAACAAAATGCGGCGCTGCAATTCTTGACCGCCTTCGACCACCACGGTCTTGCTTCTGATGCTTGAAATGGTCCAAACAGTCTCAGAACTGGTGCCTTCGACGTTTTCCGACAAAAGCAGGAACGCCCTCGGGCGGCAGAAGAGGTTTGGTTCTTCAGACGTCTGCACACAATTCGTGAAAAACTCGATCGCATGTACTTCTTCGATCTTGCATTGATTGGGATTTTTACAGTCTTGTAAATCGGGCATTTTAGCTTCTGCCGACTCACAACCCACGCAATTGCGCTTGCCCACCACATCTTGATTAACACTTTTTACCTCTTCCGTATTGCTCGTAAGCAGCAACTCGTATCTTTTATTGATATCGCCATTCATGGCCAAAATAGTCACGTGGTTCAAATGAAAAAAAGCTTGCACGATCGGGCGGGTGCCTTCATTTGATTCACAGACGTCTTTTATGTCTCGGACACGCAAATACGCTTCATGTCTTTTCTGTGTCAAGACGTCGATTCGCCTCAATTCCAAATCACAGGTCCCAGGTTTGCAGTGGCACACACCCATCACCACCCCAACATCGCCCGCTGGCCAAAACCTCCACGTGCGCAGTGGGATCACAAAGATGGCGTGTTGGTTTTCTGAAATGACATTAGACACCAAAATCTTTTTCTCGTTCGTGAGAAGCCCGGAACTGAACATTTTAAAGACAAACCAAATGTCATGTCCACTGGCGGAAAATTCGTACCACCCGTACACTTCTGCGGCGCCACCCCAGTACCTGGAAAGCAAGTATTGCGTCGGCGCATCCAAGTTCAATGCCCCCTTTGTGCTCTTGTCTTCAAACAGGGCTCTATGTATTACATTCAAAATTGCACCATTTTTGCGACAGCCTCCGTGGCACACCTCTAATTCCGACGAGGCGTATTCGCGCACCCCAGACACAACCTCGCAGTCCAAATAAGTGTTATAAGTCACGTGCGCGACAGGGTTGGTGTAAATGTTGTTGAAAATCTCAATAGACCCATACACAGACACAAAGTCGTATACATTCCTTTGTCCGATTTCGGCAATTTGTGCAATGGTTGTGGATGTACTCACAAAATGTTTTTCTTGCAAATCCACGACCGCGTGAGCACATTTCACGCTATTCTCGTTCATGATTGGCGCGGCGTCGTGAGCTACAACCATAACAGGCTGGTGCCGGCAAAACATTTGAAAGGTTGCGGCCATGAGCCCAAAATACCGCACGTTGAACCCGTACGTTCTCAAGGCCACGGTACTGTCATCTGTAAAATCATCAACCATTTCGTTGATCTGGTCCGATGAAATCCCCGGAATCTTGCGTATGTTTATAATCAACGCTTCATATTGCTCCGCCGCGTCCTTCCATTGAATAAAATTAATAAACAGGTTAGTCTTCTGCCCCGTTTTGTCCAAGTCGATGTCGCGCCCGTTTGTACACATGTTTATGGTGACAGACGTTGTAAAGTCGTCGATGCTCTCGTCAAAAAACTCCCCCGGGGGACAAACACTGCCCTGCCATAGTCTCCGAGACTGACACGCAAAACGTTTTGAAACGTCCTCATCGACACACCGCACACGGTTTTTTCCCGTGGGACAATAAGAACCGATTTCACAGGGCAGACAGGTGGCGTCTTCAAAAATGTACATGCCCTTATCGCACTGACAATCGGTGCTCTTTGTTGAGCCTGCCTTGGAAATCATTCCAGAGCTACATTCCTCCATATTCTGACCAAACACACAATAGTGGTTGTCCAAGCAGACCTGACACTGCTCCTTATCATTTAGAAAGAATCCATCGTCGCACAGGCAGGTTTTGTCAGTGTCATGCCATCGTCGAAACAAGCGGCGGTCACAGTCGCAGGTAGCGTTTCCAAGCTGAGCCGGTTCGCTGACGTCAGTGGCGTAAAGCTCTGCCTTGCACTCGGAGAAACAAGGCGTGAGAACCCTCGAATCCTGCCGCCTGAACTCTGTCAGGTCCTGATTGCCAAGCACAAGACAATCCGTGGTCTCGTTGCCAACCAAATACTTGCCTTTCTCAGCGATACAATCTTTGAGCTCCCGAGCAAAATCAAAGGTCGTGGACGTGCCCTCTGGACAGGGACAGGTCTCGTTTTCTCCACTTGACATGCCCTGATTGTTACAAATTTCTGCTCCGTGTCCAGGGCAAAAATGGGTCTGGTCCGATTGGCAAGGCACACATTTCTGAGTCCCTGCTTTGTCCGGTTGATACCCCGCCTTGCATTTGCAATATTCTTTTTCAGACGGATCCGAGGGTTGTCGTATTTTGTTTTCAGGGCAACTTTTACATTCACCGTCATAGTAGAATTCCTGCGGGCATCGCTGCTCTGAATCAGCCAACAGGCGCCGCCTGGTGGAAGGTTTGAGGTACCGGGAGCAGTTTTGACGGAGAGCCTCAAATTCCTCCCTGCCCATCTCGCATCCTACATTTTCTGTGCATTCAGGGCCGTCTGGCACACACCTCAACAACAAGAACGTCTTGTTTCCTGTTTCGGGATAATCGTGAGGTTGAAACAGGGGGTCGAAAAAAACCAAATTCAGACTTTGACACTCCAAGCGAGGGTGGTGTTTACTGGCACAGGAGAGCTCGTCTTGGTCAGAGGCTATGCACACGTCGTCCTCCAATTCGCGCCAATGTTGGTTGATGGGACGGACTTCCGCCGTCTTCTTGAAATACAAACGGTTGTCGGAGCCAATCAGCGCTACGCCTGGTTGCCGACAGACAAAACCCTGTGTACATGCAGCAATGGGGTATGCGTCCAATTCCGTTCTTGCACTACGGACAAATGGCTTGAACGTTGTCTCACACTCACTGCACATGTAATTATGATTCTCGACGCATGATTCCTTGTTCAAATACTGTCCAGGTAGGCAAGAGATGTCTTCGTGGCATGCACTGCAATTCCAAGACGACAGCGTGTGCAAATATTCGGCAAAAAACCCATGCGGGCAGTCCGGCTTACACGTTTGGTTGTTTTCGAGGTTAGAATCATTACACCGAGACAATGCGTCGTAACAATGCCCAACCCCGTACACTGTCCATTTACTTTGGCTGCTCGCGATTGTCGGTAAAGGACAGGCTTTGCAATTTTGTTCCGTTTGCACGGACTCATTGGGACGAAGCAAAAATGAGGTGTGAGGGTGGCAGCCAGTGATGGCACAATTATCGGCCAACCCAGTGACACAAAACGGTTTGCACGACGTGCTTCCATTTACATCAGAGTATAAAGTGGCGTTGCATGGCATGCAGTGCGCTTTTCCGGCTTCCGGTTGATATGTCCCCGCAGCGCACAATCTGCACTTGCCATGTGTCTCGTTGGAAGAGTATGACCCAGCATCACATTTCACACAACCAGTCTCTGTTTTTTCGGATCCGTCGCGACACGAAAAAATACATGGTGCTACTCCAACAAAGGGTAGTTTCACATTTAGGTTTCTCCAGGACTGCAAGAGTTGGTCATTCATGAACTCTTTCTCCGTGAAATTAGCATGTCGTGTGCAATTTACACGGGTCATCTGTGAAAATGATGTCACGCGATGGTCGTGATAGGAAAATAGTGCAGGCTTTGTAGCAGGCTCGCCGACAACGCGTACGCTGACCATTTTCCCACTGCCTAGGTACAGAGCATTATCGCTGCGATAATACAAAGGCAGGTCCTCAGGTTCGTTGTTCGCAATGGTGATCCGTGTCTGGCCATTTGTTTCGTCCACCTCTGCACTAGCAAATGGTTGTGAAAACCCTGGATCTTTGTAAACATTTACATGCGCGCCAAAAGGCCACTTGATTGTTGTTGTGAAATTCCACCTCAAAAACAAGGTCGGCGACCGGACACCTGAATACACAAATGTTTTTTTGACCTGTAAATCGTAAGAAGCTGGGACGAACAAAGGGTACTCTGCTAAAACATCAGTCAAATTCTCGGTCTGACATGTCACGTCGCTGGTTGTTGTGTCTAATGCAGACTGCACATATTTCTCACCACTGCACACCCGGTGCTTCGTGCACCGCGCTTTTACCGATGTCTCTGCATTATACTCCCCTTCTCCACAGGGTCTACACACACTGTCTTCCGTATCGCTATACGACACACTTGCGTACCCTGGTAAACATGTCGAACGCGCGCTTGTGATGGAATCTGGCGTATCGCACGTGGCCTTGTACACACTGTCTTCGCACAGGCCCAGGTTAATGTACCTGGTTTCACGATTGAACGAAGCCCAGTCCGCCTCAAAGTCTTTATTCTTCAGCAAGGCAACCTCCGTTTGCGGGCACGAGTGACACGCCTTTAGTTGCACAGACCAGTATGACCCACCCGGGCATGCAGTGCAGGATGTGGACCCATAGTCATGAAAAGAGGTGCACTCACTGCATTTCAGACACGAAGAGTTCAGGTTTCCATGCGGCGAATAGAAGCCAGGCCCACACAAAACACATACACCAGCGTCCCCATCAAAGTACTTTCCAGGTGAACATTCACAGGTCGCATTTCTGTCCCATCCGACAACGCCTGCCATGCCGCTTTCTTGCTTTGCCCGACCCCGCATCCCATACAAACCTTCGTCGTGGCATGCTATGCAGTTTTCGCCGTGTATCCGGCTATCGCGATAAGTGTCCCTGGCACTGCAAACGCTCAGCCTCCGGCATTCCTGTGCACTTCTGGGTAAAACGGTGTCATTATTCACCACCCACCCATCTTTGCTGTCGTCGCATGACAACCACAAGCTTCCATCGTCTGGTACAGGCGGGCACTGGAGGTAATGCATGTTCTTCCGGACAACACCACCAGCATCCTGGCACATGGTCGACGGAGCACCAAATAACTGGCCGGAGCATACCTCGGACACAGTCAACCCCAACCGAGGGCAACTAGAACACTGCCACGGCCCAGACCCTATCTTGTCATTGATAAACCCCCCTTCTGCACATGTCGAGCACGTATAATTTCCAAGCACTGCCGCCTCTAGATGCACCCAGTCAAACACAAAGTTGATGTTGAATTCAGAAACCATCATATCCACCGACGTTGTGATGTCCACATGTCGCGTAATGGAATTCGGCGCAGTAAACCAGACGCGCAATGGCGCCACCCCTGACTTTTTGAGCTGAATCACACTGTCGGTGGCGTACACCCTGATCCGCGCGCCACCGCTGTGTAGATTACAGACTCTGAATTCATACTTGTTTGCTTCATACCCCATGCGAATTACTGACAGAGATAACACCTCACTCAAGCAAATGGTTGGAAACAAACAAAAGATACTGAGAAGCACCAACGCGACACACGTTGATGCCCTCATCGCGCTACAGCCCAAAACATCTTGTTATATATATAATAAAGCCTGGTCCATTTTGCAAACCGATTACATGATTCTGACGGGGCAACACGCGCCCAGTCAAAAACCAACATTAAGTCAAGTCGGCTGTTGTATCGTGTGCAACTTTGTGTTGTCATTTACGTTTATCTATCTTGTAATTCTATTTTCGCATATTCAGAGGGAGAAAAGTGAGCTTGCAAGTTGATGGTGCTTAGCGAGACTGTGAGATGATGGTGCTTAGCAAGACTGCAAGATGATGGTGTTTGACGAGCTTGAGGTAACGACTTTATTTTAGAACCCACACATGGTCTACGTTTTAAACTTTACCCAGCAGCGCGTCTCTTCGTCGGGTCTTTGCTCTAGAACAAACCCGTTTTTTTCAAAACTTGTTACGATCCACTCTACCGTCTCACTGCTAGCGTAGCAAATTTTTTTCTCCGCGTCGTTTTCAGTCAATAGAAAGTTGATCATCTCATCCAGTACCACGGACAAGCCCCCACACAAACAATTTCTCGCCTTCACAAATGGTATTGTACTGCAACCATCTTTCTGTTTCACCGGGAGAATCCCTACCACACGCGCATTGCCACTTGATTCTATTTTGGACTGACAAATGATGATGCGGTTGTAATCGCTCATGATCATGCTGATAGGCGCTTTCGGCACTCCATGGTGCATCAATTCAAAAACGGACTGGCGCAGAGATCCAACCACCAACTCACCAGGAACCTCGTACAGTTTCATGTCACAGAGCCAAACCTGTGGTTTTTTATACCTCGTGTTATTGTCACACAAGAAACACCTGCCCGTACCAATTCCTCTTTCCCGCTTCATAGTTGACCCACCACAAAAAAAATCAACAAAAAGACCACAGGCCTAGGACATTGTCAAAACACGATAGATTCAAAGTGCTTGTGTATATAAAGCTTTCTCTCATTAACCGCGGCTTCACATGTCTGACGATATTGTTGAACGCACGCCTCAAATCACAGAAAACATCTTTTGCCAGTGTGTGATATGTAACAGAATGGATACGTCGGACACAGAGCTTCTTGCTGAATATGTTCAAGAGTGTTGTAATAAGCACAGTCTGTCTGTGATTCTGAAATTGGCACTGGAATTCTGCAACATGATGCACGGGAGAAGGCACGCAAAACAGACGAAGCACAGTGGCGCGTCTTCGATTGAAAACAGATCTTACGACTTTGAGCAAATAGACGTGATACGTCACGTTCTTTACTGTATTTCCACCAAAAACATTCAACTCAGGCAAATTGTGTGCAATGCCAAGGCCATGCAGATGCTATTGGAAAGCCAGACCATTGGCCAAACATCCACGGCGATCAAGCTCCTGCAGACATCCCAGGGCGCATCAGCGAAGAATGGTTCCAGTGAAAACTAAACACCGAAACCGCAGGAGACACACTGCCACGTCAAAGGGGTGTTGCTGCGGAGTAAAAACTGGAAACTCACTTTATATCTTTGCGTCGTTTCTTATGTTTATTGCTCTGTATAAATATAAACGACAAAAGATTTCAAGTCATAAATACGTTCGACAAGGGGCTTAATATTGCATGGGAAATAGACAAAGAAGCAATACATCAAAGTCGATCATGTCTGACGAAGACGGAAACCCTGTGTCATGTCAGCACACATTCAATGGAGGCTCGCAACAACCACGACCCAGGACAAATAAGAAGAGGGTCGAGGATTGGAGCCGTTTGCACGAACGTAGAAACAAGATGTTGCAGGCGTCCAAGACTCGAACGCTACAGCAAAAAAGTGATCGTCTTACATATATTCCAAAACAACTCAAAACAAAGGTCAAAGAAATGTGGTCAGCCATTTGTCAAAACATCCGAGAACACTGGATGTCATATACGTTGTCACTTAAAACAGAAAGACGCACGCACAACAGAAAAGAAACAAGATGGAATCAAAAACCACTGGTCTTGCTGTGATCGCATTGCATGGCACTACAACAAAGCCTAATACCCAAAAACTGTTGGTAGAAAAATGGCTTGTTTCGTACGATGGATTAGGGCCGCTTCCGCCTGCGCCCCCCAATCCAAAAATTTGCCTCGCCATGACTCCATGCAAAACTCGCTATTCCCAACGTGCTGGCACAAAGATTTCACCTTCTCTAATTTGTGTTTGGTTGCTGATTTATACGCATCTATGACCGCGTAGAATTGTTCCCTCGTGTACAAAAACTTGAGGTCGAACATGCAAACGGCCTTCAGAGCTTTTCCTTTCCGCCAACGCAGCTGTCCTGTACATCTTAATATTAATCGCTTGCCGCGCATGACTACTGTTCAGTTAGGATCGTGAACGCCGCAAATCGAGCTGCCGAAACATCGAGCACCAGTTGTTCCCCTTTATCGCCGACCCCGAATACCTTATGGGGTCATTTCGAGTTGTTTGTGCATGCAATCAAAATAACTCAACTTTGTACCATTTGCTCTTGCGCAAAATGAACGTAACAAAAAAATTCACAGCTGTAAAAATTTACAAAGTTGAGTAAATTTGACAGTATAAAAATTTTCGCGAATCTCCCTGCTGTTCCATAAAAAAGAGGAACGACAACCAAACCCAACCGAACCCCAGCGACAAGGCATGCCGCCGATAAAGAAGCGGCAGTTGTCCGGGAACGTCGAGCCAAAAGGAGTGCGCGATGCTCCGAATACATTCTCGAACATCCAGAAACAGGCCCGGGACGATTGCGACAAGAATCTGCTCAATATAAAGTATGACGTCACGAAGATGAAACGATTGATGGAAAATGCAAGCTACGATGACAAGTACAATGAGGCCTGGTACACACGCCTACAAGAAGAGATCGGCCGCTTCGATGAAACTCACGGCGTCGTTGCACCAAGCGTTGCCGCATCCACTTCTTCGAATGAGAACACTGCCGATTCCGGCGAGGTCACGACTGCTTCTGGCGCGACCGACCAGGCTGCTTCCAATGAGGTCATGGGAGATTCCGGCGCGACCAAACAAGCTGCTTCCAATGAGGTCGTGGGAGATTCCGGCGCGACCAAACAAGCTGCTTCCGATGAGGTCATGGCCGATTCCAGCGA
>CERI01111193.1_pt1 | contig 12132 bp, 5 predicted proteins | sample 350261 | NCBI WGS metagenome assembly CERI01 (sample SAMEA2620979, study PRJEB7988) | marine metagenome | isolation source: saline water (ENVO:00002010), including
AAACATCAAATGATTTTTTGGAATTATTAGGATTATATAAGAACTGTTTTTTACGAGTCCTTTTCTTACGGCGTCCGCCCTCCATGTGTTTTTTACAATAAATTTTATAATTCTTTTTGCCTACGATTACACCATTCTCTTTTATACAAGGATGACACTTCGGACGCCTACAATTTAATTTATCCCAACAAGTTTTTTCACATTGTGAACCAGCACCACAACAATCACCAGACATAACTTTATATATAGGGGTTCCAATGTCGTTGTGAACATCATGATCCAGTTCTTTGTAAGACCAACGACCAGGAGGACCAACATATGGTTCACGACATATTGGACATCCGCCCAAATATGTATTTGGGCCCACTGATAACCATTCGGTTGTACACTCAAGACAAAAGTAGTGATTATTCGCACAAAATTGATGTGTCGCCGGCTTTTCGCGACAAATACCACACTCTACCCCGCGTTCGCCATCACCACCTTTTTTTTTACGCGTTCTTTTTGACCCCCCTCTTTTCTTACTACGACCACCTCTTCTTGGAGCCACTCGTCTACGTCTATTTATTCTCCTTCGTGTCATTGCTCTATAACCTTGCTGAAGCCAAGTTCTAGGTCTTCGTGTAATATTACGAAATCTTCTAGTTAAATTATTCATTGTTCTTTGTCTTCTTGTACCAACCACGATTGGTTGAACAAATTCTGGTTCACCTGTTTCCATATCTGCCCTACACATAGGACAACTATTCTTATGTGATGATTTAACATACCTTTCAATACAATCTAAATGATATATATGATCACATTTTGTAATAGAAAATTCATCAAATATATTAAATTCATCCAAACATATAGAACAAGTTGGATTATTAGCTATTAACTGTTTTATTTCATTTTGTCTTTCAATAGGTAATCTTTTAAATTCTAGTATTTTGTATTCTTCTTGTTCTTTTTCATTCATGTTAAGAAAAATCTTTTTTTTTAATGCTAAATAATAATATGAATTCTTTTTTTTTGCTTCCTCAAGATATTTATTACCTTTTTCAGTTCCCTCATACCAATTTCTATCATTATAAATTAGATGAACGTATTCTTTAAAAATTAAATTAAATTCTTGAACTGATTTGTTCCATATTTTTTCATCAATTAATTTATGAATACCCCATTCACTAGCAGATGCATTAAGAGATAAATGTAATAATCTTTCTGCTCCACTCCATTGTGGTTTATCTTCTCTATCAGTATTAAGATACCAAGGAATATCAATATCTACATCATCTAATTTGTTTTCTATTGGTTCATCGCTATCATTGTTCCATTTTTCTATATCATCTATCCAATTTTTTAATTTATTATTCCATATGTAACCATTACTTTTACTTTTAGTTTTAAAATTATAATCATTACCTTCAATTATATAATTGTCTTCATTTGAATATCCAGCTTCTTCTTCAACGTTTTTAAATTTATCATCTTCACGTTGTTTTTTAATAATAAATCTATTAAAATCACTAGGGTCCCAATTTTCTAATTTTTCATTTATTATTAAATTTTTAATTTCATTTTTAGTAAAACCTATTAATTCTAACGCATAAGCTCTTTTATGAATAGGCCAAGGTTTAATAAATGATTTAAAAGATTTTTTACCTTTACCACCTCTTTTTTTACGCGTTCTTTTTTTTTTGTATTTATTTCTTTTTTGTTTGTTCATAATTAATATATATAGATATTAAATTATGAATACATATCACTTTCTCCGTCGCCATAATCATCATCATCGGGCATATCTATTGTTCCATAAACATCGTTACTAATTCTATCTTCAACCTCTTGGTTAATTAACATAGAATCTTTATCATATACATTTAAAAGCATTTTTGTGACATCATCCATATCTCCCATTTCAGATTCTAATAACGCATCCTTTCTAATTTGTTCAATTTCATCTTGATATTGAGTATCGCTAAATTTGTAAATACCACTAGATAACCCTTTTGACCAATCACCTAATTTATGTTTTTGTTGTAATTTACGAACAGCTCTGCTTTCAGTAGATAAACTTTGATAATTAGTAGTAATTTTACGTCTTTCTTTTTCTTTAGATTTTGAAACAGAATCTCTAATATGTTGATTATTGATATTAATAAACTTTTTGTTATTATATAAGATATTTAAATATTCATTAACAATACTAGAAGAAACACTATATAAATGTTCACGTTTATGTATTGTTTGAATATCATCATTATCAGGAATAATTATATCTACAACATCGAAATGTAATTTTAATATAGATAAAAATAAATATTTACTAGACTCTAATAATATTTCACCAGAAACAACATTATCTAATGATTCTACCCTAGAAGCGAAAGGCAATAATTTTAATAATAGTAATATATTAACAGAATCGTTTATAACATATTCTAAAATAGTTTTAATTTCAGGATTATCAAATAATTTATTTAAATTATCTAATTCACTAGATACAATATTAAGATAATGTCGGTTCCATTGACTAAATTTTTTATTATTTTTGATAAATGGAACATTTTTTTCATCATTATCATTGTTATAATATTTTTTATTTAAAATTATATTTGGAAAAACTTTTGATATGTTATAACCAGATTGTATTAAAAATTGATGTGCAAAATAACTAGTTTCGTCATTAGAATTCATATATATATCAGTTCCTCTTTTATTAAAAACTTCAATATTATTTATAAATTCAATTAATTTATTGTTATTTGAACTACTATATATTTTATTACCAATAAAGTTGGTCATACTAGTATTTGTTTCTTTTAAAAATCCCAAAAATAAAGAATAATCATCAAACGATCCGCTAAATTCTAATTCGAAGCCATCAAATAATCCTTTTAAATTATCATTATTTATAAATTCAATAAATGTTGGAGAATAAGATTGTAATAATTTTATTTCATCAATAGTTTTTTCAAACAACCTAAAAGGACTAATTTGTTGATATGTTTCATCTAATATAATTATATTTTCTTTTGATACATATTGCAATAATTTTATCATATTATCTTCCGTAAAATTGAATTTTTCTTCTTTTAATATATTTATTTTTTCTTCAATAGAATGATAATTTTTATATTTACTTTCATTACTATTTATTCCAGTAATTTCTTTTAATTCATTTGATAGTTCTATACCACTATTAAAATAACAATATTTAATAAATGTTAGATATATAGTTGTTTCAGAAAAATTGGAATGAATAGGTGATATTTTTGACTTTACATCATAATTACTATGTAAATATTGTGGTAAAATAAGATTTTTATAATCATTAAATATAGTTTCTATTTTTAATGTATTATTATTGTATTGTCCAATCACAGGTCTTAATTTTTTAAAATATTCGTATGTATTATTATTTTCATCATTGTTACAACAAGCATTTTCTAAAAAAGGTACATTAACAGAGTCTTTTAATATCATATCTTGTTTATCAATTATATTTTGAATTGTTTCTTGAAATGCCAAAGAAATACTGGTTAAATTACCAAATAATTCATATAATTTGTCTAATTTAAAATTTCTATTTATTATTGAATTAATATTAGTAGATAAACTAGTTTTATTAACATTAAATTTGTTTAAAGGTGGTAGAAATGTATTCCAGTGTTTTACGTTAACACTATAATCAATATCCAAATGATTTTTATTATTTTTTAACCATCTATGTTTTTCTTTAATTATTATTTGAATATCATATAAAGGTAAAATAAATTCAGATAAATAATATTTAAATTTTTTCACTAGTTTAACATTATTTTCTCGATTAAGTTTATTATCATTTTTTACATTATTAGGAAAAACAGACCAAGGTAATGTAGTTTTATTTTGTGAAAGTATAGAACAAGCAATATAATTTAATATTTCATCATTACCTCCACTTTCAAAAGGATATCCTTTAAAACTTTCCACACAATTTTTGACAAATTTTCCATATGTTATATGTGGTATATGACATTGAATCATTAATATATACATTGAAATACAAATATTCATAAATGTATCATAATAATATGTTTTATATGTTCTAGAATATTGTTTATTGTTTATTTTTTTGATTTTTTCTTCTTGTGCTAATTTCGTATATTCTTTTGGTGAATATATATTATTATTCATAATTTTTTCAATAATATCAATAGAAAAATCATATAATTTTTTAGTATTAATACCTAATGTTTTATCCATAGTTTTAAAAATACCATTAGATAATTTTGGTATTCTAGATTTATATTTAAATGATTCATCTACTGAACCCAAATTATTATTCAAATTAATATATTCTTCCATTTCTTCTTTTATATCATCTTCAATATCTTTATCTACATCTTTTAACACCTCTCTACTGATTATTTTTTTCCCTGATTTTTCATATCCTTCTTCAGTATTAAATTTAATATTTTGGATAAAATATCCACTATGTTTGTCTACAATAGATGCGCCGTCATCTGAATCAGTTCCTCTATCTTTTATTACATCTGTTAATACAGTATTGTATGTTCCATTTAAAAATGCTACAGATAATTCATAAAAAAAAGTAGGTACTAATGTTGTATTTGTTAATTTACAATAATACCAATATTTATTTTCCTCTTCATAATTAACTCTACAATGTTGGTCACAAAATTTTATTATATCATTGTGTTTTTTTATAATATCAGTCTGAGTAACAATATGTTCAAATAAAGACAATTTGGGACTAACTTCTATTTCAATGTCATCATAATTAATCATATTAATTTTTTGAATATCGTATTTCAATTTGTCATCTATTATAAATCGTTTTTTCATTATAATATATTTAATTTGTTCCATTAATAATAATTTTAATTTTCTTTTTTGTTTTCCAATTGCATCAGATAATTCATTATCAATATTTTTTATTAAATTCATTATAGCTTTATTTTCAATATTTTCTTTATGATTATCTATATTTACACATTGTTCATCTTTATCTAATATATTAGTATTGATTTTCATACATTTAGATTGTAAATTACAAAAAGGTATATCTTCTATGTATTTATCATTAAATTTATCCTCTAATATCCATTTATTTTTTATCCGTTTATAATATCTATATTCATAATCACCTTTATCTAACACAGCATAATCACCGTTTTCTACTTTTTTATAACCATTAATCATAGATTCCGCATCTCTTTCAGCTTTGTTATCATTTAATCCTACTTTATTTTTTAAATGTTTTTTTAATGCAGATTTTTTTTCAAAATCATTGGGCAATAATTTAATATGTTCTAAATCATTATATATATCATAACGCGTATCATCAAATTTATTATCAAAACGAATATCTGTTTTATTATTATCATTTTTTATTTCATCAATATCTTTGAATTTTTTAGCTAATACCCAATTTTTATCGGAACAATCGTCATCTTTTTCCTTTTTATCTTCATTTTTTTCTACATTATCTAGTTCATCTTTTAAATTATTAATTTTATTATCTATATCAACAGGTTGAATATTATAAATTTCAGATAATGATAATGCCAAAGAAAATATATATGAATTATCTAAATCGTTAATAGTTTTTAAATATGCTGTATTATCATAATTATCTTGTAATTCATATACTTTTTTATCTATATTTTTTAATGTACTTAACTGATTTAATTCTTCAGGATCAATATCTTTATCTTTTTCAAATTTATCTAATAACTTATCAAAGAAATTAAAAAAAGTTGATTGTAAATTATAACTTTTTAATTCTTCGTCATAATATGTTTTTTCACAATTTAAATTATGTAATATACTATTTCTTAAATACCAATTTATATTATTTTGAATATACTTATTTATATTATTGTAGGCACTAAAAGTTATATTATTGTGTTCTATATAATATGGATATAAAACCTCAATTACAAAATCATAATATGATAATGGATATTTAATATTACTGTATTTATTATTATAATATTTATTTATTGTGTTTATAAATATATTTTTTATACTATCATTGTCATTTGTAATATTAAAATTGATAGGAATATTTTTACTTTTATACCATTTTTTTATCAAATTACGTGAATTATTAGATATTAGTATATTTTTATATTTGGCTATTTTTTTCCCTTTCATAGTAGAAGAATCAATATAATTTTTTATAATAGTAGTTGTTTTTGGAATAGAATATTCTAAAAAATCATTATAATTATCTTTATTATCATCAATTAATTTATCATTATAATTTCTAGATTCAATAAAAGAATATTGACACATAATATTATTATTTTGATGTGGTGATAATCTAAAAGGGGCATTTTCAAGAAATTCATTATTATGTATTTCTTTATCTTTATTTAAAAATCTTTCGTATATTAAAGGATTTTGTATATAACTTGATTTTAACAATATATTACTTGATTTTAAGAAGGCTTTTGAATATTCTATAATAGACCTAGGTAATGTAACAAATCCAGTTATAGATAATGTATCATCGTCATTTATTTTTCTCATAACTATTTTTGATGATTTTTTTATACCAATCTTATTTAAATAAGTTAAACTATTTATACAATTATGAGTATTATATCTAGTAGTAGTAGGAAATTCTGTTGATTTAGCATCTCCTTTAATGATAGATGATTCAAAATTATTAAAATTATTTATAATAGAAAATATTATGTTATTTGATTTTTTCTCTATAATTACATTATTTTTATTAATATTGTTATTAAATCTAGGTTCTGTAATATTAGAAATATAATATTTATAAGGATTTGAATCGGTTGGTAATTTATTTTTACTATATTCATCGTGTTTTGAAATGATATTATTAATAATATCATCAGTACAGCTTACTTCTATATCTTTATTGAGATACTGTAATGCATCTTCGCTAACTTCAGGACACATACCTTTTATATCATAAATTTCTAATTTTGATTTTACAATCGGAATAATATAGGGTATATTATGTTTAAATTCGTTTAATTTAACTATCAATGGTTTATAATTATGATTAAATGTTTTAATACCAGATATATTATTACTTTCATTGAATAATGAATATAATTCTCTTAATTCAACATATCTTACTATCCATTTGTTTATTTGTTTAATTTTCCTAGGACTTCTTTCTTTAGTTATGAATTTTGATAATTCTTTATTTAAAATATCAGCAGTTTGATTTTCTATAGAGTATAATTGTTCATCGTCTTGTAATATTCTATATTTTATTTCATCGCCTTGTGTTAAATTATTACGTTTTTCCTCATCTATTAATTCGGTATTAAAAAATATATCTAAATCAAAATCATCACTTGATATTAAATCATTTGATTCATATATTGCTAATTTTTCTTGTAATTTTTCATTGTCTTCTTTTTCTTTTAATAATATATTTTCAGGCGAATCCCAAGATTTAATTGATATTATTTTATATATTTTTCCTTCTTCGCCTGTTAATTTTAAAGGAACACCTTTATATTCGAAATCAATATAAATAGGTTCTTGTTCTTTTCCATATTCTTTAAATTCAAGTTGGTCTTCTTTTATATTCGATATCATACCTTGTAATACATAATCTACAGGACCTGATAATGTAAAACTCCACCAAGTATTTATTTTGAATCCTACTAAATTACAATATCCTAATTCATCAGGAGTGTATATTATATCTACACTATCTATTGATTCGTTTACAAATTTATTATTATTTATTTTAAGTTCTGTCATTTCATTATTTTCATCTATTAATTTCATTAAATCCTCATCTAAATATTCAATCATCCATATTTTATCATAAAATTTAGTGTCCGTAGGTGCATTTATTTTTATAAACATCCCTAGTTTAAATTCATATTTATCAACTTGTTCTTCTTTTTTTTCCTTTGACATTGTGTACTTATATTTATAAAAGATATTTATTCATAAATATGTATTTTATTAATTTATAAAAACAATTTAAAATTATAATAACTTATATTTCTAGATATGCGTATAAATTATAATGTTAATACATCTTTTAATCTAGAAGAACTATATAATCTTAATGAACATGATAAAATAAAAATAATTAATCAACCTCCATTCAAAATACTACGGTATAAAAAAGATAAATTAGATAGTTCTGATTTTGAAAAAGATTATAGATTGTTGAGAAGTATTACTATTGATGAAAAGGGAAATATTGTTTGCTTTTCACCAGTAAAATCTTTATCTTATAAATCATATTTAAATTTGTATCACAGTAATGATAAAGAACCAAAAACAAATAAATATTATATTGAACCATTTTATGAAGGAACTATGGTAAATCTATTTTTTGATTTTTTCAAAAATGATTGGGAAATATCAACTAGAAGTGTTGTTGGGGCTAAATGTTCTTTTCAATACGATATGCCAGATAATAAAACATTTCGATATATGTTTTTAGATACTACAAATAAAATGAATATTACATTTGATGAATTTAAAAAAAATAGGATATATAGTTTTGTATTACAACATCCAGATAATAAAATTGTATCAACTATAACAGAACAAACATTAATACTTACAAATATATATGAAATTAATAATAATATAATATCTGAATTAGAGAGAGAAGATATATATAGTTATGATTATGGTGTGAAACCTATATTAAAAAATGTATCAGCAATGGAAATGGAAGAAAAAATGCAGGAATTAACCAATAAATCATTAGATTATAATACAATGGGATATGCCATTCATATGTATCAACCTAACAACAAACTGAGAATAAAATGGAGAAATCCTAATTATGAAAATATAAAAAAATTAAAAGGAAATAATCCAAAGTTACAATATCAATATTTACATTTAAGACAAATGAATGCAATACAAGAATATTTAAAACATTTTCCTGAACATAAAAAAGAATTTAATAATTTTAGAAATGAGGTTCATTTTTATACTAAAAATTTATATAAATACTATATTTCTTGTTATATAAAAAAAGAGAAACCAGTAAAAGAGTTTCCTTATGAATATAAAACACATATGTATCATTTACATCATAAATATATTCACGAATTAAGAGATATGAATAAATATATTTCATTTAAAGAAGTAATTAATTATGTAAATAATCTAGAACCACCAAGATTAATGCATGTAATAAACCACCAAATAAAAAATAAATAAATAAATAAAATAATTAAATTAATATTCTATTTATTAAAATTCTTTTTTAATATTCTTAAAAAGTAAAATATTTATTCTACAAGCTTCTTTTAAACATAAATATATATAATTTTTATTTGATAATTTTTTATTATTATATGAAACCCTTATTATAGAATGTGTATTATGTGGATGTTCTTTTAAAAATCCAACATATTTCATTTCATTTAAATCCATATAAAATTTATAATGTAATAACCATTCTAATATTTTACCTATTGTATAACTATAATCTTGTAAAATAATATCCCAAGAATTATCCATAATAATAGGATTTTCTTTAATTTCTATTTCTTGTTTATCACACATTTTTTGTATATTTTCTAAATGGAATATTATTATATCACAAGCTTTTTTTACAATATCATTATTATCATATACACCTAATGTTTTTAAAGTAAAATCAAAGGAATTTTCAATATAATATCTTTTTATATCATGATTATCCCAATTGAGTAAAAATTTATTTATTTCTGATTCATTCATTTCTTTATTTTTTGCTAATTCTTTTTCTATTTTCTGTCTTTCATCATATATTCTTTCTTGGTCTAATGTGTTACCATAAGCACAGGTGCTTACTACATTATACATTGAATTATCTTTAGCATTAGCTAATGAAAACATCGCGGTAAATTTTATTTTTTCACCAGGTATATCATTAGATATTTTTGGCTTTAATCTAGCAAATACTATAAAATCTTTAGTAATTCTATTTGGTGGAAATATTTTTGCAACATCAGATTTTTTTAAATATTTATCTGTATTTATATCTTTAATATCAAAGTGTTCTGTTGTTACATTTAATAATTCACTTTTATCATTTTGAACATCACATTGCAATTCATACCTAGAACACACTTCATCATTTTTACCATCACTACAATTATATACAGGAATACAACCTAATCTTTGTATTAATATTTGATTATTAAATTGCGATGTATTTTCTATTATATTTATTAATTGTTTATCATCATCAGATTTTTCTTTTATAACTACTGTTTTTATATCTGTTAATATAGTTCTTCTAATAGCATTTGCTACGCTAACATTAACATTTGATAACGTAAATTTATATTCACCTTTTGATAAGCCTTCAATATTAACCTTTGGATTGATAGAATATAATACTTTCTTTTTTGATTCTTTTTTTGACATTTATATATTTAAAGTATAATTTAATTTAATATCAATTTTTATTTTATTTAGAAAATTAGTTAATAATCTATTTAAATTTTATCTATTAACTTTAATTATGTCAAAAACGTGTGTATTGTATTTTAGTAAATATTGCACCCATTGTCAAAATTTATTAAAAATCTTAAATAAAACTGTTTTAAAAAAAGATATTCATTTTTTATCCATAGATAAAAGAGTTGAAAAAAATGAAAAAACCTATTTATTATTAGATGATGGTAATGAAATTTTATTACCAAAGAAAATAAATAAAGTCCCTGCTTTATTGTTATTACATCACGGTAATAAAATATTATTTGGTACTGATATATTACAATTTTTAAGACCTCAAATTGATAGTGAACGTAAAGAAGCTGTTAAATTGGACGGAGAACCATTAGCATATTCATTTGGGGGGGAAGAAGGTGTAGGCATGTCTGATAATTATTCTTTTTTAGATCAATCTTCAGATGAATTAGGTGTAAAAGGGAAAGGCGGATTAAGACAAATGCATAGTTATAGAACTATAGATAGTTACAATAAAATAGACACACCTCCCGAAGATTATGTAAAAGAAAAAACTAGTGATCAAGCTATTAAACAATTTACTGATTCAAGAAATAAAGACATTTCTTGGGGAAATAACCAACAACAACAACATATGCAAATGTAAATAAATATAAGATAAATACTATTTAAAAATATAATACAAATACTATTATTATTATATGTCAGATAAAAAATTTATACAAAAAGCCTTTATTAAACATTTAAAGGAATTTTATGATGATTTGATAACACTATATCCCGATAATTTAGAACTTAAAACAGGTAGAACCTGGATAAAATCTTTAGAATTTATGAATCCTAGTTTTATACCAAAAGGATGGCATTCTTGGGTAACTACTCCATATGGCGTAGATATATTAAAAGGTGATTTAAATTCTATGTTAAAAAAAAATTTTACAAAAGATTTTAAAAATTATTTTGGAGATAAAAAATCATCTCAAGAATTAAATGCATATGATGATTGGACGTTAGAAATAAAAAAACAAATACAACAAATGGATGAGAATAATCAACGAAAAAGTTTAAAATATTTACAAAATTTATGTAAATTAAGTAATATTTATGTTAATTAGTTAAATTAAAATATAAAAAATATATTTTAATTATTATTAGAATGAATTTTACAGATAATTCATCGAATAACGTCGATTCTTCTTCAAATAATGTAGAAGCGCCTGCTGAATTTTTCAAAATTATGAAAGACTTTTTAAATGATTTACTTAGTACTTTTCCAGAGTATAAAAATAATATATCACAAGATGAATTAAATATTATTAGTAATACAGATTTATCAAATAATAAATTATTTGAATATTGTTTAAAAGTATATCCTAGTAGATTTTTTGATATTTTATATAAAAATGATGAAATGTTTGATAATAAAGAAAATAATACTTTTTTTCTACCTAATATAGATTTTGCTTATTTTTTTAAAAGTAAAATCACAGATAATACAAAAGAAACATTATGGAAATATTTACAATTAATATTATTTTGTATTTCTGGTTCATTGAATACTAGTGATTCATTTGGTGATACTGCACAATTATTTGAAGCAATTGATGAAGATGAATTTAAAACCAAATTAAAAGATACTATTGATGAAATGACCAATATGTTTGATTTAAGTGGTATGGATTTAAGTGGTATGGATTTAAGTGGTAT
>CERI01076247.1_pt1 | contig 12127 bp, 12 predicted proteins | sample 350261 | NCBI WGS metagenome assembly CERI01 (sample SAMEA2620979, study PRJEB7988) | marine metagenome | isolation source: saline water (ENVO:00002010), including
ACCTAAATCAATAATAGGATGTGGCTTAAGTCATATGATGTGTTGTAAACATATATATGATAACTATATAAATACAGATAATAATATATATGATTATTTTTTAATAATGGAAGATGATGCATATCCTATATATGATAAAAAAAAATTTATAATATATTAAACAAAACTATATCAGATATAAATATTCTAGATAAAGATTGGGATATTATACAATTACATAGTGATGGTTTTTATGGTACTAAAGACACATATACTTGTCATTATTTATGTGGTAGCACTGCAGCATATTTAATAACTTATTATATAACCATCTATATAGATAACTTAAATAAATCAGGAAGACAAATCAAACGTAAAAGAAAATCTAAAAAGATGAAAAAATCTAAAAAACGTCGTAAACACTAAATAGTCGTGTATATAATAAAACTTATTTATGATTCTAGAATATTAATTCTCTATATTAATTTTAAGCAATTAATATAAAGATGGTTAAAACAAAACGTCTATGTGCTAGTTGTTTAAATTTTAAATTTAACAAGACTCTCAAATCTAGCAAAAGTCATAAACCACGATGGTTACATAAAATTGATTATGTTGATAATTTTATAAAACGAGTACAAAATTTTGATATTAAATCTCCAAAAAAATATGATAAAAGTTTACATATTTACATAGGTAAACAGTTTTATAATAGGCGAGTTTTATATTGGGCGGCAATGCCTAGTAATAGTATACAAATAAATGATGCTAAAACAGCTTATTCTAATTTTAAAAACAGTGGCATTACAAGTGTAGATAAGCACGGGTATGCGTATATAAATTTCATGACTCCACAAAACTATTATACAGTAGTAAAGGGTGGAAAAACCAATACTACTTTTTTTAGACATATTCATTATGTTGTTTCTAATAGTACAAATACTATATGGAATGATAGTATTATGACAACATTAGTAGTTCGCGATTATATGTATCGTGAATTAATCACTTCACTAAATGTTGGTAATGCTATAATAATTAATACGCTACCTTGTACTATGTATGCAAAAGATCATATACCAAATACATATAATTTACCTTATAATATTATAGGATTAAAGAATAAAATACCGAAAGATGCATTATATAAATGGTTTAATGGACTAATAGAAATGCATTATCCTAAAATACGTAGTCTATTGGTTAAAAAAAAACTCTCTTTATATGAAATTCCGATAATATGTTATTGTGCACATAGTAAATGTAATGCTTCAACAATTGCAATGAGAAAACTAATGAAAATGGGATTTGTTAATGTAAGTCATTTTAGTGGAGGTATGCAGTTATTTAATAGTAAAAAATAAATATAATTAATTATGTTTATTTTTAAAATAGATTATTTATCGTTGTTTGTTAGCCATGAGATTGTACTCGTCTATGTGTGTATTTAGAATTGTCTAATAATATTATGTGTTCTGTAGACATTGTTGTTGCTCTATTATTTAAATCTATTCTTGTACTAGTAATTTCAATCTTTAATATTATACATTCTGTTATTTGAAATGGAGTTTTCCAGTTAAATACTAAATTATTTTCAATAGACAAGTACAAATTACTAATATTAATAACATTAAATAGAGACCAACTAGAAAATATATGCCACAATGCATGTGCATTAAATGTGTAATGCATCCATTCGTAACACTCTATATCTAGATACCATAATATACATGCAAGTGTAAATATAACTAGATTAAATATCTGATTCTTTAAAACATTATATTTAATTTTATAGTAGATAATCCTGCTTTTTAATATGTTATAAGTAAAATATGTTTGTACTAAAATAATAAGTGCTATTGTAAACTGTAATAACTCATTACGAGGACCATAACCTATATTGTAAAATATAATCATTATTTCACAATTAAAAACAATAATAAATCCTGCAATTTTTTGAATTATAATATATTTTTGAATTACAATATTTTTTGTTTTAGCAAATAGTATGTTACATAACATATAGTACGCACTAAAACTACATAATAACTGAACATTTATAATATCGGCTGCATATGCCCACGTAGTATTACTATAGTAATAATGATGTAAATAGGATGATATACCAGTCATGATAAATAAGTAATTTATTATATAATAGATTGTTTTCTGTTTATTAGACATTAAACCCCATATTCCAAATATACAAAATAGTAAACTAGTTACTGCATTATCTGGTTCTGAAATCACACGTTGTTCTCTAAGTTGTTCATGATAACTATATGATGAGTTATAACGCCAAACAGATTCACAAAAAGAGTTACTTGTTGGTAATGATATTAGTAGTACTAATAATATATAATTATTCATAATAAGTGTATTTACGTGTAATTATAATATAATTAGTACAAATAGTTTCAATATATTTATAAATATATTTTTTAGAAATACTATATATAATATGAGTTGTAAAAAACAACGAGAAGAATTTAAAAATAATGATAATCCAATAAATGAATCATTATTTCATGACGATATACAAAAATATTATAAAGAAGGTGATAAATTGTTAGAGGATAATTCTCTAAATTTATTATCTGACAGTTTAGATAATAAGAATCTAGATAATAAGAATCTATATAATAAGAATCTAGATAATAAGAATCTAGATAATAAGAATCTAGATAGTACAAATGTAGAGACTAAACTTGTAAAATTAACATTCTATTTTGCATATATATTTTTAATTACAACTGGTACTATATGTTTTATTGAGGCATTAAGAACAACGGATAATAATGTAAGACATGTAATGAATTTAGAAACTTGCATATCAATTGTTGCAGGATATTTCTATGGAGTTTTTTTACAAGTTATTAAAGATACAGAGGATACCGGAATACCATATGCAAAAATTAATAATATGAGATATACTGACTGGTTTATTAGCACACCATTGATGTTATTAGTTTTATGTATGGTTTTAGGAATGGAAAATAAAACTAAAGTAACTATCGGTGTTTTATTAGGTGTATTATTATTAAATTTTGCAATGTTAACAACCGGATACTTAGGAGAAATTGGTATTGTTAGTAAAATGGTCGGTGTTTCATTAGGATTTGTATGGTTTTTTTCTATGTATGGATTGATCTGGAAAACATTTATGAAGGGTAAAAAAACTACACAATCTATAGTAATATATAGTCTATTTATAGTATTATGGGCATTTTATGGTTTAGCATATATGTCTGGAACTATGACTAAAGTAATCAGTTATAATATACTAGATTTAATAGCAAAGGCATTTGTTGGTATATTCTTTTGGATGTATTTTACAAAAGTTGTAAAGTTTTAATAAATTTGTAATAATAAATTTGTAATAATAAATTTATAAAAAATTATAATAATAAGTTTATAAAAAATTTATTATTATTTTAATATATGAATCAAATAATTAGCAATCATTTTAAATTTTATACTAAATCCATTAATACTACAAAAATATACATTTTATTTACACTTATGTTACTGTTCTCTTTTTTATATACATTTTTAGATGATACTCATTTTGCAGGTGTAAATAAATTTCAAGAAATAGTAAAAGAAGAAGTTATAAAAGATAAAGCAAAAAAAGAAATAACTGAAAATTTTGAGAATATAAAATTAGAAAGCTTTGGAATAGAAGAATTTATAGAAAATTATAATAAAAAAATAGAAGAAAAAGCAATTGATGAAACAACAAAAAAAACAGAAGAAATTGTTAAAAAAACTGAATTAAACGCTGAAAGTGTTCAACCATCTATTTTTAATAAATATCTTAATCGCTTATATTTTAGTATTATAACCGGATGTCTATTGGGTTATGGAGATATATATCCAACTACATTTATTGCGAAACTGTTATGTTCATTACAAGGACTTACCACTGTTGGATTAATTGTCTCTTAAACTATTATATCTATTGATATTATATCTATTGATATTATATCTATTGATATTATATTTATTTAAAATTAATTTTAGATTAATTTTAATTTAAACAAATAATAGAGTTAATACTAGAAGATTATACAATTATAAATATGTCATATTTAACTCAAAATGAAGTGTTGTTGGAAAAATTAATGATATTTTATAGACAAGATAAAAATCTTGAAACTATGCTTAATATAATCAATGGACAATCTACTACATCTTTAAGAATTGTAGATTGGTTTGCTACTAATTATTCTAAAAATTATTATATAGTCTATAATTTACCAGACGGCTCAAGATTTAAAGTTTATAATGATTATAAATTAAAATTAAAAGCATATTCAAAAAAAAGATTTGACCCATTTTGCAGATGGGATAGAATTACAGTTCCATTAGATAATACAAGATTAATTGAGACTACAATAGGTCAATTAAACTTTTTTAAATGGGCTCTAGAAAATAATGTAATTCAGTATATTCAAGAGAATTATGATAAAATTGATAGTGATATGAATGTTCGTAATAGTTATGCAAAGAAAAAAATGTTAAATAGTTCTATATCATCTAATAGTTCTATATCGTCTAATAGTTCAGCATCATCTAATATAAGTGATGTTGAAAATATGTCTAATAATAAAAAAACAAGAAAAAAACGTGAAGAATTATCAGAAAATGCATCAAGAGGTATAAAAAAAGAGACTGTACAAATTGTATTAGAATTTAATTAGCTGATTTTTTGTTATTTAATAACATATTAAAATGTTATTAATATTATATTAAAAATATATTATTAATTACTATAATGGATAATATTGATTGGAATAATTATACAAAAAATACAAATGAGTTTTCACTTAATGGAGTTAATACCGTAGGTAAATGTGTTGATGTATATGATGGAGATACAGTTAAAATTGTATTAAATATACCTATTAATAATACATTATATAAATGGAATTGTCGTATAGCCAGAGTAGATACTCCTGAATTGAGAACTCGTAATATTAAAGAAAAACAATTTGGATATCAAGTAAGAGATTTTTTACGTGAAATGATATTAGATAAAATAGTAAAAGTAAGATGTTTAGACTTTGATAAATACGGACGGCTACTAATTGAAATAATTGGTATAGAAGAACAAGAAATAAACATAAGTGATTGGTTAATTAGTAATAATTATGCATTTGAATATAATGGAGGTAAAAAAAAACAATGGTTTTAGATATATTATAGTAAATATTATATAGACTATTTAAATTATAATCTATTTTCGTTTATATAATTTATCTTTTTTTAGACTTTTTCATTTTTTTAGTCTTTTTCATTTTTTTAGACTTTTTCATTTTTTTAGACTTTTTTATCTTTTTCATCTTTTTCATCTTTTTAGATTTGGTTTTACGTTTGGTTTTTCCTACAATTCCACACGCCCGCGACTTCTTCGCAGTTTGCTCAAATTTGTTTAATTTTTGAATAGTCAGATCATTTACCGCATTCTTCGCCTCCGCCACCACCGCCTCCAGTTGGCGCATCCGGATTACCATCGCCGCCTCCCTCCTCTCCACCATCTCCGCCTCCTTCACCACCCTCGCCGTCCCATTCTCCATTTCCGTATACCTACGTCTGGCATCCCGTAGTAACTGATTCATAGAATCCGCCTTCTTCACCATTTCTGTCGATGCCATCACACCCTCTATCATGATCATCTCATCCGCCCTTTGCACCGCCGCCCTCGCCGCCTCCACCTTTTCACTCACCTCATCCATCTCATCCGCCGCCTCCTCCTTCTCCACCCTCAACTTTCTCGCCGCCTCCGTAGCCATCGCGAATGCCATCACCACCGCCATATTCATGTCCTTCACCGCCTCCATCAAAGCCTCCTGCGACGACTTTAAACTTTGAATACTTACATTATTTTCTGTCGACCTCTGTGATAACTTTCTTTTTTTACTCAGCAATTTCATAGTTACCTGTTCGTCGCTTATCTGTGTTTGCTGCCTGTTCCTATTTAGCTTTAATTTTAGTGCACTCAGCTCCCGATTCAATTGTTCCTCATTCGCATTCAGCTCTACTATCGTCATTGTCGCCCCCGTCGCCCTTTCCACCGCCGTCTCCCCCGCCCCCAGCTCCGTCGCCTTCAGCTGTACAGCCCTCTCCACCTTCTCCCTCGCCGCGTTCACCAACAACCGCAACTTTTCAATTTTTTTCACGTAGTTTATTTTCTCCAACTCCTCCGCTTTTTGCAGCGTCGGTGGTGAGACTACGGGACTTATAATTTGTGAGGATTGGGATTCTGGGGTGTAAATGAGCTGCATCTTCTATTTATAATATATCAATATAAAATATATCAATATAAAATATATCCATATAAAAAAAATTTGATTTTATTAATCTTTTTCTTAAATCTTAATTTTTATTTGTAGTCTAAAATTTAATTTTTATTACGTTTTAAATTTATTGTTTTTGTTTTATATATCAAATAATTTGCAATAATTACTTGACATATATCTTGTGTTTCTATATATTTTGCATCTATTAATTTACATTTATATTTAAGTAATGTTTGTTGTGTCAAATAGTCTAATTTATAACTATAATATATTTCTTTTGTAAGATAATTTTTTTTTTGTGTGTAATAAATCCAACCATCTTGATTAACAATACCTTTTAACATTAGATATGATTTTTTATTATCAACTTGATAAATATCAATATTTTGACTACCAAAATATGGAAGTTTAACAATTCCACTATAGTGACTACCTACTGGAGGCAGATATCCAGCAATACTAAATGTAATATTAAATATACCCAATATACTACTATACCTATTATTTGCAAATTTACCAATCTTCATTTTTAGAATTATTTTTAATTAAACTAAGAATCTTAATTGTATTTCGATTTTATATTTTTTAAAAAAAGATTTAAAATTATATTTATATTAAGATTATTAATTAAATAATTTATAAAATTATATCATGAAAAATCAATGCAAAAACCAAAATGAGATGTATGTTATTAAACGTAATAACAAACGCGAACTGATTTCATTCGACAAGATATTAAAACGTATACGTTCTATTGGGCGTCAACAAAATCTCACAAACATTATGTATGCGCATATTAGTATGAAAGTTATTGACCAATTACACGATAATATTAAAACTACACAAATAGATGAATTAACAGCTGAAGAGTGCGCTTCAATGATATCTCAACACCCAGATTATTCATTACTAGCAAGTGCAATTATTGTATCTAATCTTCATAAAAATACAATTCCTAGTTTCTATGAAACTATAAAAATATTATATGAATCGTGTGATGATAATGGTGTAAAAACAAATATTATTAGTGATTCACTAATGACATTTATCGTAAATAATCACGATGTTATTGACAACATGATAGATTGGACTCGCGATTATAATTTTGATTATTTTGGACTAAAAACACTAGAAAGAGCCTATTTAATGAGAACTAATGGGAAAATTATAGAGAGACCACAACATATGTGGATGAGAGTAGCTGTTTCAATCCATATCGGTGATCTAGAAAAGATAAAAACTACTTATGATTTAATGTCACAAAAATATTTTACACACGCGACACCCACTTTATTTAATGCTGGCACTTCTAGACCACAGTTAAGTTCTTGTTATTTAATCGGTATGGAAAGTGACAGTATTGATGGTATTTTTAATACAGTTAAAGAATGTGCACAAATATCTAAATGGTCAGGTGGTATTGGTTTACATATTCACAATATTAGATGCAAAGACTCACATATTCGTGGAACAAATGGAACATCTAATGGAATAATTCCTATGCTAGGTGTATTTAATAAGACAGCTAGATATGTAGATCAAGGTGGTAAACGCAACGGTAGTTTTGCAATATATCTTGAGCCACATCATCCTGATATAGAAGAGTGGTTAGAATTAAAAAAAAACCATGGTGACGAAGAGTCTAAATGTCGCGATTTATTCTATGGTTTATGGGTAAGCGATTTATTTATGGAAAGAGTTATGGGTAATCGTGAATGGTCATTATTTTGTCCGGACAAGACACCTGGGTTAAGTGATGTATGGGGAGATGCATACAAAGAATTGTATTTAAAATATGAGGCAAATAAAAAATATGTTAAACAAGTGTCAGCACGCGATTTATGGATTAAGATTCTTGATTCACAGATGGAAACAGGAACCCCTTATATTTTGTATAAGGATGCATGTAATAAAAAATCTAATCAGCAAAATCTAGGTACAATTAAATCAAGTAATTTATGTACTGAAATTATAGAATATTCTAATGAAAATGAAACTGCAGTATGTAATCTTGCATCAATTGGATTATCGCAATTTGTCAAGCTTGATAAAACATTTGATTATGAACATCTACATTATGTTTCACGTGTAATAACTAATAATCTAGATAAGATAATTGACATTAATTACTATCCAACTGAAAAAACTATGCGTAGTAATATGTTACATCGCCCTATCGGTATAGGTGTTCAAGGTTTAGCTGATGTTTTTTTCAAAATGAATATTGCATTTACAAGTGAACAAGCTAAAGAAGTTAATAGTTTAATATTTGAAACTATTTATCACGCTGCATTAACAGAGAGTAATAATATAGCTAAACAGAGACAAAGTGATATGGAATTTATTATTGAAGAATATAAAAACAATAATTGGTGTTTTAAAACAGACCATTCAACTTATTATAAAAATACATCTACTTACGACGTGTATGACATGTGTAAAGAATACGTTGTGTATAATAATACATCGGCATCATCTAGTAATACACAACTAGAAGACCGTGTTTTAGAACAACTATTGAATAAATATAAACCATGTAGAGGAGAAGTATTAAAGTTATACCGAGAAAAGAGTGGTGCTTATAGTTCATTTATTGGTTCACCTATTAGTGAAGGCAAATTACAATTTGATTTATGGGATATGAAACCTTATAGTAATAGATATGATTGGTCAGAATTAAGAAAATCTATTATTACATATGGACTGCGTAATAGTCTATTATGTGCACCTATGCCGACTGCTAGCACTAGTCAAATATTAGGAAATAATGAATGTTTTGAGCCTATTACTAGTAATATTTATACTAGACGAACTCTAGCAGGTGAATTTATAATGGTGAATCGTTACTTAGTAGTTGATTTAATAAAATTAGGTTTATGGAATGAGGAAATAAAAAATAATATAATTAAAAACAAAGGTAGTATTCAGTTTATTGAAGGCCTAGATAGTAATATTAAAGAAAAATATAAAACAGCGTGGGAAATACCTATGCGTGTGTTAATTAATATGTCACGTGATAGAGGTATTTATATTTGTCAATCACAAAGTCTTAATCTTTGGATGGAAGATCCAGACCCAAAAAGTCTAACTAATATGCATTTTTATAGTTGGAGACAAGGGTTAAAAACCGGAATATATTATTTAAGACGCAAACCGAGACATGAGCCGCAACAATTTACAATTGAACCAGAGTCATCTGTAAAAACTATGCAAGAACAAGAAGAAGAACATGATTGCTTAATGTGTAGTGGTTAACTATACGCTAGTTATTCTTACTGAGCGACTAGATAATACTTATTATTCTTCTTGATGTTGTTATTCTTGTTGGTTGTCTAGTTCTATTAGTTGTTAATCTTAATAATGGAACCGGAAGTAAACGTGTTATTTTTTTTGATAAAAAGTTTTTATATAAAAATATTTTAGTATTAATTAAAACGCGAAGATACTCTTTGGGTTCATAATTAATACTATCGTTTTCTTCTGAATTACGGATAAAATATGTCCATTTATCAAATTCATCAATTTTATTATTAATAGTAATTATTTGGACATCTTGATTTATACGATACAGAATGTCGTGTAAAATATTTTGATCTTCTATAATTAGTCTTAAACCTTCAATATTACCATGTTCGTAGTATTCAGTGCATGCCTGATTAAGATTATCTATATCTAGTGAATTTTCGTCTATACTATCTATGAAATAGCGTATTCTTATTTCGTCTCTAATTTGTTTTAATCTTACTATATCATTATCATTTAAGAAATTTATATATATAACTGCTATTATATTAATAACACGTCCACACGATTGTATAGTACTTTGAATAAATTGCATAAATTCATCATTTTCATGTAAATTATTAAATTCTGTTAAATTATATATGCTATTATACAAATAACTAAATTCTTCTAATAATTTTACTATTTTTTTTAAATTTTTCTGTTTTTTGGAGTCGCTATTATACTCTTTACTCTCTAAAATATTTATGTTTTCTTGTAATCTATATAAATTTTGTTTTAACTTATTAAATGTAAATGGTTTAATATTATTTCTGATTTTGCTAGTTAATATACCTTTTGCTGTTTCTTTATACTTATAATTTTTGTGTTTTCTTTTTGTATTTACCATAGTTATTATATAAATAAAATAATATAAAATAATATAAAATAAAATAAAGTAATATATAATAATATAAAATAATATTATTTATTATATATGCTATTTCGTTATATAGCAGGAAATAAAATTAACAATGTAGTTACAGCAAGTAATAATGTTTTGCTAAATAATAATTTACCAGTTGTTAATTATATATATGAGTCTAATAACGATACGATAAATATAGACAATATTAATTCTACAAAAAAAGAATATACTAATTTATGTAACGTATTAGATAAACAAGATAATTCTAACCATAGTTATAAAATAGCTATAAAACTTAGTCAATTTAAGTTTAATTATGATGCAATTAAATATGTAGTAGAGATGTATTCTAGAAATAATATAAAAATATTAGTTGATGCAGAGAATAATCTATTATATAAAAGGTATAATGACATTACTAATAATTTGATTGATAAATATAATCACAAAACTGTAAATATTTATAAAACATATCAAATGTACAGAAAAGATAGTGTAAATGAATTAAATAATGATTTAAAATATACAAAAAAGTATAATCTGTATCATGGTATAAAATTAGTAAGAGGTGCATATTTTAATACAGAAAAAGATGATGGACATTTATATAGTATAAAACAAGATACAGATAATAATTATAACGATGCCATAGATTTAATTATGCATAATTATACAGATAAAATCAATGTTATCTATGCAACTCATAATTATGATTCTATTATTAAGGCTCTAAAATTGATAATTATTAATAGTAACAAAAACAATAATATTATGAAAAATATGGGATTTGCCAGCCTTTATGGAATGAATAATGTTATTATGAATATTCGATCTAACAGTAAAAATAAATATTTTTTTTCAGCTAATAAAGTACAGAATAATATATATATTCCATATGGTCCATATAGATATATGTTGCCTTATTTGTCTAGAAGACTATATGAAAATGATAGTATGTTTAAATATTTATTATAATTTTAACTAAATAGATTAGATTACAGATTAATTTAATTATATTAACTATAATTAAATTAAATAATATGGAACAACATATAGGTAAATATGTATTAAACCGCGAAGATTATAAGAAATCTAGAAAATATAATGCATCACAATTACCATTAGAAATATCTAATGTAATACTACCTAAATATGTAGTTTATTATAAAGAATGCTATAATTATGAACGTAAACTATGGAGAGAATTCTTTAAGATTGAATCACATCCTTTACAAAATAAAATTATTACATCAAGTAAGTCAACTAAAATAACTATTCAACAAAAATTACAAGAAATACAACAACATTTAAATAAACTTAATCAACAATTATTATTTCAAGAAAACACGGACGTTTCTATGCATATTATATTACCTAAATATATTTCTTTAAACAAAAAAATGCAGCCAAATTTTTTAATATATGATAAAAAAACAAATGGTAATAGAAAAACGTATAAAATAAATCTACCTAGTAATTATGATCTTAGTTGTTGTATTAAACAATTTTTAGAAAAAATTAATACATAAACGAGAAGTTTTTTTTAATTCCATTATAATTTAATATAAAGTTATATCTTTGTATTAAAATCATTTAGTATTTTTTTATTTTAGTGAGTGGAGAATTCTCCCCCGCGAAGGCGTAAAACTCGGAACGCCACCCCATAGGTTTCCCTACAGGCCAGACTGTATCTTAA
>CERI01114608.1_pt1 | contig 12107 bp, 11 predicted proteins | sample 350261 | NCBI WGS metagenome assembly CERI01 (sample SAMEA2620979, study PRJEB7988) | marine metagenome | isolation source: saline water (ENVO:00002010), including
ATTAGTTTTAGTAGCAGCACCATTTGCAAGTACAAGATAATCTTCACCATGATATTCTTTAACGTTTAGTGCTTTATTATTATTATCTCTAGGAATTAAATCTTTAGATACAAACACAGGAGCACATTCAACTTTGGCAGGATCACCAAAATTTGATTTTGGATCAGTACTATCTGGTTTAGGAATACATATATAACCAAAACCACCACCTTCTTCATAATTTTTATCAATAGCATTTTTCATTTTATGAACTTGGTCATGAGTCAAGTCGTAATTTTCAATAGAGTATGCGTGATTTGCAAATTTATAATTGCTAGTCATTTTATAATAATATTATAAAATTACAAAATTATTTTTTTTATTTTTATACAACCAACTCTTTCATGATAAGACTTTAAATCTTCACAAGGATGAATAAACTTACACATTTTATTTTTAGAATTCTTATAAATACAATCATCTCCAAATAAACACTTCCTAACTCTTAATTCACTTTTATCATGGGCAAAGCAACAATTTTTTCTATCACAATTTTTCCTATTACACATCTTAGTCTTATACAACTCATCTTTCAATTTATCCTTATCTGATAATATCTTAAAGGCATTCATCCTATGATTTGTATCTTCTTCTTCAATATCTAAAACAGAATATATATTAGCAACCATTTATTTAACTACTAATTAAGGTAGAAAATCAATTTATAAATTGATTTATAATAAAATATTTTATAAATTTAAACTATGGATACTGACACTAAAAATGATATTGAAAGTATACAATTTGGTGTATTTTCAAATGAAGAAATTTTAAATTTGAGTGTATGTGAAGTTAATAATAATAAGATGACCGGACATTCTTCTATATATGATAATAGAATGGGTGTGTTAAATAATAAGGAATTATGTGGTAGTTGTAATAAAAATACTAAAGATTGTCCAGGTCACTTTGGTCATGTATCATTGAATGTTAATTTGTTACATCCACTTTTTTATAAATATATACTTCACATATTAAAGTGTTTTTGTTTTAATTGTTCAAAATGTATAATAAGTGAAGAACAAATAAAACTTAATGGATTAAATAAATTCGTAAATAATATAAAGTTTAATAAAATAGTTGAAATTTGTGATAAAAATGATATATGTGTTCATTGTTCTCATATAAATGCTAAAATAACTTTTAATACTAATGACAATATGTATTATATTGTTCATAAATCAAATAGTTCTATTGTAAAAACTATATTAAGCGAAGTAGATATATTTAGTATGTTTAATAATATTTCCAATGAAGATATAAGAATGATAGGTTTAAATCCAGATAATTGTCATCCGAAGAATTTAATTATTTCAAGTTTGTTAGTACTACCTCCAGTTGCTCGTCCATATGTGATTGTTGATAATATGACTTGTGATGATGACTTAACAATTCAATATTGCGAAATTATTAAACTAAATAATATGCTGACTCTTGACAACAAATTAGGCGAAACTAAAAGAAATAAAATCATTCAATCACTAAAGTTTCGTGTTAAGTGTCTTTTTGACAACTCTCAAGAAAAAGCTAAACATAGCAATGGAAGGCCAATGAAAGGTATTAAAAAACGTATTTCAGGGAAAGAAGGTCAAATTAGAAATCATATTATGGGTAAAAGAGTTGATAAATCTGCTAGAACAGTAATCGGACCCGATCCCACTCTTAGATTGGATGAAATTGCTCTTCCTGAAAAAATAGCAAATACGTTAAAGTATAATGAAAGAGTACACAATCTGAATATAAATCATATTAAAAAATTAGTCGAACGTGGTGAAATAAAATATATTATTCGAGGTGACAATCGACTACATCTTGATTATGCAATGTTTAGAAAAGGAACCGAATTGTTATATAGTGATGTTATTATAAAACAATGTGGTAAAAAGATAATTGTAGGTCATAATACATATGATTATAATCTAAAAGAGGGTGATAGATTATTTAGAAATGGGATTGAAATGCATGATATACAACTGAAGAGTGTGAAAAGGAACTTTAGTATTAAATGCGGTGATATTGTTGAACGACCATTAAAGGATGGTGATATAGTTTTACTAAATAGACAACCAACTCTTCATCGTGGTAGTATGTTAGCTCAAAAAATCAAAATAAGACCATATAAAACAATACGTATGAATTTAGCCATCACAAAAACTTTTAATGCGGATTTTGATGGTGATGAAATGAATATACATGTACCAGCTTCAGAAGAAAGTAATGCGGAATTAAGAAATATTGTTGCAACAAAGTGGAATATAATTTCTCCTCAATCGTCAAAATCAAATATAGCAATAGTTCAGGATGGTTTGTTAGGAACATATCTCCTAACAAAAGAAAACATAGAACTTGGTAAAGCTTTATTTTTTCAGTTGAGTCAATCTATAGTTGATTTAAATGTGATAGAAAAGATAAGATATATAGAAAGTAAGTGTGATAAAGTATATACTACGTATAATTTATTTTCACTAATATTACCAAATGATTTGAATTACATAAAAAAAGATGTAAAAATAATAAACGGCATTCTTGAACAAGGGGTTATTAATAAAAGTATCATTGGTAGTTCTCACAATTCTTTACTTCAGATTCTTGTTAAAGAATATGGCGAAGACGCTGCTTTGAATTTTATAAATAACGTACAATTTTTAGCATATGCTTATATTCTTCACCACGGATTTACCATTAGTATTGCCGATTGCATTTCAACAAAATCAAATAAAATCAATAATGTTATCGATAAATGCTTTCTTGAAGCAAAAGGTATCGAACATAGCATCACCGATAAAAGAATTTGTGAAGTGAAAGTAAATGCTAGTTTAAGCAAAGGTAGAGACAATGGTATGAAAATAGCAAAAGATGCTCTGGGTAAGAGTAATAATTTTATAGCAACCGTTACGTCAGGGTCGAAAGGTGATTATTTCAATATTGCACAGATTACTGGTTTACTAGGACAACAAAATCTTTCTGGTAAAAGAATACCATATACATTAAATAATAATAAACGATCATTACCACATTATTCTTTTAAGATAAAGGATAAAGAAACTGAATATGAATCAAAGGGTTTTATTAAAAATTCTTTCATTCATGGATTAAATCCACGAGAGTTTTGGTTTCATTCGTTAACGGGTCGAGAGGGTATTACAGATACAGCAATGAAAACAGCAACAAGTGGATATATACAGAGAAGAATTATAAAGTTGTCTGAAGATGTATTAATAAACTATGATTCAACGGTTAGAAATTCTTCTAAAAATATTATACAATTTCAATATGGAGATGATAATTTAGATGCATGTAAAACTGTTATTATTGATGGTATTCCTCAAATTTGTGACATCAAAAGACTTGTATATAATTTGAATGAAAAATTCGACAAGTGTATAAATAGGAAACTAACCAATGAAGAAAAAATATATATACTTTCTGTGATAAAAGCAAATAATGGTCTGCCTAAAGACATAAAAATATCAACTGAAAATATTATCAAAAAAAATTTACTATTACAACTGGATCATATATTTATACAGGATGAAAGATTAATAGAGGAAATAAAAAACAATATAGAGTATCACTACTACACATCTCAAATACAACCTGGAGAAAGTGTAGGTATAATTACAGGTGAAAGTATTGGAGAAAGACAAACACAAATGACACTTAATACATTTCACTCGGCAGGATTAGCAATATCAACGGTATTAACAGGTGTTCCTAGATTTAGTGAATTGTTGAATGCTACAAAAGACCCTAAATCTATTTTATGTAACGTATATATGAAGGAACAAGGAAAGAGTATACAAGACATACGAGAAACTATTGGTAATAAAATAAGATGTATAAAACTGAAAGATTTAGTAAAAAAGTTTGAGATTTTTACAAGTCGTAAAGATGATTGGTGGTATGATGACTATAGTTTGCTGTATGAAAATGATAATCATATGAATTATTCAATAGGTATAAAATTCAAGTTAGATAAAGAAAAAATGTTTCTAAATTTTATTGATACTCAATTTGTATCTTCAAAATTAGAAGAATATGTTCAACATATTATGTATTACGACGAACATCTTCACATCTTCATGGATTCAGATAATGAAATGAATGACTATTATTATCTTCATGATATCATATTAACTGAATTATTTGACATCCAATTATGTGGCATAGAAGGTATTAATGATTTCTTTTACCAAAAAGATGATAATAATCATTGGTATATAACATGTGATGGTTCGAATATGATTGAATTATTTAAATTAGATTTTATAAATATATATGAAACACATTCCAATAATATGTGGGAAATTTATAGTATATATGGAATTGAAGCTGTTAGACAATTTTTGATTGATGAGTTTTTGTATGTTGTTTCAAGTGATGGTACTTATATTAATGAAAGACATGTTAAATTGTTAGTTGATATTATGACACAACATGGAGTAATTTCTTCTATATCAAGATATGGTATGAAAAAAGATAACTCTGGACCAATCGCAAAAGCATCATTCGAACAAAGCCTTGATAATTTTGTAAAGGCTTCTTTCCATAGTGAAAATGAGTTATTAAATGGTGTTAGTTCAAATATAATGTGTGGTAAGAAAATAAATGTTGGTTCTAATATGTGTAATTTATATCAAGACTTGTCATATTTAAATGTTTGAATGTATAATAAAAAATGGATATACATACACTTATATATTCTTATTTCAATAATCCTATTATGACAAAACTTGAAGATAAAGATGATAAATCTTATTATTATACTAAAATTTACGCACAATTATTAAATTCATATCGTTATTTAATTGTAATAACAAATCAAAATGACGAACCTATAAATAAAAGAAAATATCTTAAAAATATTGATTGGATTAGTCTACAAACAAGATCTTTGAAAAAAAATTATGATGTACCAACAATTAATTATAATGGCAGTTTGCTAGATGAATATTTTATTAGAGTGTTGAATAGAAATAAAATGTATACTACTTACACAAGTAAAGATTTTCCTAATATACAAATACATGTATTAGTAACTAGTTCCAACATTTTTGAATATCCTGAAGAAGCAACCATCTCCAATTCTCTTGAAAAATATCAAACACTTTTAAATATTATAATTTAATAATTTATAAATTATTAAAAAATGAAAAAAAGGAAGTTTGTAGATGAAGATGGAACTAATAAAAAATATATTACTAAACTATATAAATATAATAATTCTACACCTTCTTCCACATTCTATAATCTCAACACTCTTAAAAAAGAACTAAAAGAAGAACTAAAAAAAGAATTAAAAGAAGAACTCATACGAGAACTTCGCTTAGAAATTAAAAAAGAAATTAGTGAAGAAAAAAAAATTAGAGAATACTCTTATTACTCCTAAATTGATTATTTATTGATATACTTTCTCTAATAAATGCACCCTATTAGATGTTTTACATGTGGTAAAGTATTAGGAAACAAGTATGAAAAATTTAATAAGTATAAAAACAAAGAGAAAGCTTATAAAGAATTAGGAATAACCCGATATTGTTGTAAAAATATTCTGTTGACCAGTATAGACACCGAAGAGTTTATGCAAGATTATACACAATTTCCTGAATGCGTTACTCTTAAAACAGAATATGCCCCTAGAATTTTCGATGCTAGATAAAATTAATAAAGGATTTAAATACATAAAAACAAGTAAAAAATGCCTAGTAGTTTGAGAAATGATCTTGAAAAACAAGTTAATAAACGTGTTCATGCACTTCTAGAAAAAGTAAGTGAGAGTAGTAAATTGAGTGTTGAGGAATTAAGGGGTATGTGGAATGAAGTGTGTGGTATTAAGGAGAAGAAGGTATCAAACTTTCAGAGATTTTGTAAAGTAGAGAGGCCAAAGTTGCAGAAGAAACATCCGGAGTACAAATTTGGGGATATGAACAAGGAGTTGGGGAAGATGTGGAAGAAGTTGAGTGATAAGGATAAGGAAAAATTTTCTAGTTAAAATTTATAAATTAAAATTTTATAAATTATAATAAATGTATGAAGTTAGTCTTTTTTATGTGTTGGGTGGTTTGGTGATGTTTCCGGGCACAACATTTCTGTTAACGAGATATTATTATACAAATGTAATTCATAAACTTGAGAGAAAGATGTGGGTATTACAAAATACTATATATCATATAGATACTAATAATTTAATAAATGATGTTGAACAAAAAAGTTTAAGTTTTAAAGAGAAACAAATGATAGTTTCACAATTTTTAGAAAAAAAACCAGAGTACAATGAAGTTATTGAAAAGTCTAGATTAATTCATGAAATCACATCCGCATTCAGAAATGAATAAATTGAAATTTATAATAATAATATATTATTATAAATGAAATTCAAATCTATAATTAGAAATATATTACAGCCAATTGCTCATAGAACACGTTCCCGAGTACTTAAACAAAAACAAAAATTAGAACATCATAATTGGGTTAGTGCTACTAAAACTCACAATTATATGTTGAAAGATGGTATTTGTGATTGGTTAAAGTTATATGGTAAAAATGAAAGAAAAGTAAAAAATTATGAAAGAAAAGTAAAAAATTATGAAAATACTTTTACAAATTTTTTAATGGATAAAGGTTTAGAATTTGAAAAAGAAGTTATAAAATATCTTAAATCAAATTTTAAATGTATTAAAGTTGCAGATTTTTATACTCTTGGAGATGCTAAAAAAACTCTTAAATTTATGAAACGAGGTGTTCCTATTATTTATTCTGCTCCTATATATAATGAAGGTAATAAAACTTATGGTATTATTGATTTACTTGTACGTAGTGATTATATAAATAAAATTTTTAAATCAAATATACTAAGTCCCATTGAAGAAAGAAGACAAGCACCTCTATTTGATAAAAAATATCATTATCGTGTCATTGATATAAAATATAGTACTCTTAATTTAGCAAGCGATGGTATACATCTACTTAATTCCGGACGTAACCCCGCATATAAATCACAATTATATATATATAATCGAGCAATATCACAACTTCAACAATACGATCCTGGATGTGCATATATTATGGGTAGGAGATGGAAATATACTAGTAGAGGCAATAAATATTTTGGCGAGAATTGTAATGATAAACTTGGTGTTGTAGATTTTAATGATTATGATTCTGATTATGTAACTAAAACCAGTGAAGCTATTTCTTGGTACAGAGATGTTATGAAAAATGGTATTAATTGGACTCTATATCCACCAAGTAATAAACATCTTTATCCAAATATGAGTGTTGATTCAAATAATTTTAATGAAATGAAAAATAAAGTAGCTAATAATATAGGTGAAATAACAATGTTGTGGAATTGTGGAATTAAAAATAGGGAACATGCTATGAAGCAAGGTGTAAATAATTGGAAAGATGAAAGGTGTAATAGTAAAGTATTAGGTTTTAATAGTGATAATAAAAAGGGAAGAATAGTTGATGAAATGATTATACTTAATAGAGATTTACAAGTCAATATATTACCAAATAAGTTAAATGACAAATATAGATATTGGATGAAGGAACAAAAATATGAAATGTTTGTGGACTTTGAGACATTTAATGATATTTGTATGAATATGACAATTCCCAAACAAGAAAAATTTAATATGATATATATGATTGGTATTGGTATTCGAGATGATAACAATAATTGGTTTTATAAATCTTTTATTGCCAATAAACCAACAAAAAATGAAGAATTAAAAATTATAACAGAATTTATTGATTATTATTATGAATTAAATAGACCAAATGTATATTATTGGTGCGCCGAGAAAAACTTTTGGAATTCTTCCACAAAAAGTCACCATATTGATGTAAATATTAATTGGAAAGACATGTGTAGCATATTCAAAGACGAACAAATTGTTATTAAAAATTGCTTTGGTTTTGGTCTAAAAGAAATTACTAAAAATATGAAAGAATTTGGAATGATTGATACTGAACTTGAAAGTGAATGTTCTAATGGCATGGTCGCTATGATGAAAGCTTGGAAATGTTATTCACTTAAAAAACCAACTGCTTCCCCCATTATGAAAGATATTGAAAAATACAATGAGTTTGATTGTAAAGCCATGTTTGACATCTTAACATTTCTTCGTGGGAAATATGAATAAATTAAAATATAATAAATATATTTTAATACCAATTTGGTTTATCCCGACCCCAATTCCACACATTAATATCTCTTTTTTTTGTTTTATAATATTCTCTATAACACTCTATTGCACAATCATATTTAATACATTCGTCAGGCATACACATTGGTATAGGTGTAATATCATATAGATCATTATCTTTTATTTCAAGTCTAACTTTATCACCCCAATCTATTTCAAAACCATCAAAAGGTTTAAGTTTTTTAAGCTTTTTAAGGTGAAATAAACAAGCATGTTCTTTATTACGACGATATTTAAATTCTTTACATAAACAAAGACCAATACGTAGGGCATATAGATAATTATTATATGATTCACGAACCCATTTAGACATTGGATGATTGATGTGAGTTTTTTTGTAACAATTTTTATAAGGTTGTTTGTCATCATGGTTGAGATATTGGGCACATACTAATAATTGTGTGATTTCTAATATAATTTTGACGACATGAGGGTCGGAATAACATTTGGCACAATCTTTAGGATTTTTATGTAAAAAAAATATATTCATAATTATATATTTTTTAAATTCAGGATTTATTTTTCAATTTTATTATATTGTTTATTATATTTATAAAACATTGTTTTGTATAATCAGAATTTAATCCTTTACAATTTTTCCAACTCTCATACATTTTCTTTTCTTTCAGATTTCTAAAGTTATTATTATCACAAACATCACCATCTACACTTTGTCTATACAATCCATACAACTTTAATAGATCTTTATTAGATATTTTACAATTATCGTTAAATAATTTAGTTTTTTTGACATGTTCATTAAATAAATCATGTAATAAATTATCATTTTCACTCATTTATTAATAAATTAAAAATTTATTAATTCAATTTAATTAGATTTATTATATCCTAACATAAAAAAAGAATAAATAATTTCTAACATGTAAAAATTATCAACATTCTTTATGTTATCAATCTCACTTCTAATTATTTCTGGATTTAATTCTTTATACCCTTGTAGTTTACAATATAATTTGAATATCTCTTCCATTTTATTATAACTAATTACATTTCTAAATTGATTTTAAATGTTTATAATTAACCTAATAAATGACTGATAAATATGACAAAATTGATCAGATTGAACACATCCATCTTCGTCCTGATATGTATGTCGGGTCTCTCAAACCCAAAAAATATACAAATGAATGGATATCTAATAGTAAATGTACAAAAATAACCAAGAGTAATTCAATAAAATACTCTGATGGTCTCGTTAGAATATTTGTTGAAGCTGTTTCTAATGCAATTGATAATGTGTGGAGGTCAAAAGAAACTTCAACCCCTTGTAAAAATATAAAAATATGCATCGACAAAGAAACTGGTATGACTTCTGTTTGGAATGATGGACTATGTATTCCTATTGAAAAAAATTCCAAAACTCAATTATATAATCCTGAATTAATTTTTGGTCACCTATTAACTTCTTCTAATTATGATGATACTCAAGATAGATATACAAGTGGTCGAAATGGTCTGGGTATTAAACTTACAAATGTTTTCTCAAAAGTTTTCACTATTGATGTAAATGATGGTAAAAAAAAATATATGCGAACTTGGTCTAATAATATGAGAGATTGTGGTGATGAAAATATTAAAAGTTGTTCTAAAAAAGGTTATACAAGTGTCAGTTGGATTCCTGACTTTGAAAAATTTAAAATGAGTGGTTATGATACTAATACCATAAAATTATATCACAAAATTGTTCTTGATACTGCCATGATTACCAAAGTTAACGTTTACTTGAATGGTGAAAAAATAAATATTAAATCGTTGACCGATTACGCAAAACTCTTTGGTACTGAAAATAAAAATTTTATTTCTATGAAAAGTTCTGATTGTGAAGTTGTATTAACTACTAACGACGAACATGAAGAATATGAATACATTCCTTTTACAAATGGAGTATTTAATAAAGATGGTGGTGTTCATGTTGATAAATGGACTAATGATATATTTCGTCCAATGGTAACTAAATTAAATAAACCAAACAAACCACAAATAACTCTGAAAGATGTTAAAAAGTTTTTCAGAATATTTATTAATTCAACTCTTAAAAATCCAGAATTTACATCACAATCTAAAACCTGTTTAAGTCACCCTCAAGTTGAAACAAATGTTTCTACTAATAATATAAATAATATTATGAAATGGGAAGTATTCAAACAAGTTAAAGATATTATTCGTAGCAAAGAACTATTATCTCTCAAAAAAACTGAAAGTAAGTCTAGGAAATTTAAAAAGATTGATGGATTAGATTCTGCTAACAACGCTGGTGGTAAATATAGTAAAGATTGTACTCTTATACTTTGTGAAGGACTATCCGCAAAAACATTTGCTATAAACGGAATACAAATAGGTTGGAATGGTAAAAAAGGACGTGATTGGTTTGGTGCATACGCTCTTCGTGGTAAATTATTGAATGTGAGAAACTCTAATATTAAAGCTATATCAAACAATAAAGAAATAACTGATTTGGTTAATGCTATAAATCTAAAGTATGATGTTGATTATACAATTGATAAAAATTTTAATACGCTAAATTATGGTAAAGTTATGATAATGACAGATGCAGACCATGACGGAATTCATATAGCTTCACTCATTCTTAATTTATTTCATTTTCTTTTTCCAAGTCTATTACTTCGTGATGAACCATATATTGTAACTATGCAAACTCCTATTGTAAAAATTTTGAATAAAAACATTTTATTCTATCGCGAAGAACATTACCAAAAATATTTAGAAGATAATAAAGATTCTAAATTAAAAATAAAATATTACAAAGGACTCGGAACAAATAGTGACAAAGAAATTAAAGACACTTTTGGTAAATATGTTATCAAATTTAATTCTGATGAAGATGTTGAACGTTGTATGAATCTTGTTTTCCACAATAAACAATCCGATGACAGGAAGAAGTGGATGACTAATTATGTTAGAGAATATCCCCCTGAAAACATTAGTAACATGAGTATATCTGATTACCTAAATAAAGAGCAAATTAAGTTTTCTTTGAATGATTGTGGACGAAGCTTACCAAATGTATTTGATGGTATGAAAGAATCTCATCGCAAAATTATGTATGGAATTTTTTTGAAGAATATAACTACTACAAGTATTAAAGTAGCACAATTATCTGGTTTTGTTGCCGAAAAAACTAATTATCATCATGGAGAACAAAATCTTTTTGAAACTATAACAAAACTAGCACAAGACTTTGTTGGTTCAAATAATATTCCTTATCTACAAAAAGATGGACAATTTGGTACAAGATTATTAGGTGGTAAAGATGCTGCTAATGCTCGTTATATTTTCACAAAACTTTCTAAAATAACACGTATACTTTTCCCAAAACAAGATGATAATCTATTAGAAAGTGTTATTGATGAAGGTGAAAAAGTAGAACCTAAATATTATTTGCCTATCATTCCAACTATACTTGTTAATGGTTGTAAAGCCGGTATTGGAACTGGTTGGTCAACATCAATACCTTGTTATAATCCTAAAGACTTGATAAGTTATATTTCATGTTACTTAAACGATAGAGAATTACCAAAACTTGTTCCGTATTATAAAGGATTTCAGGGTAAGATTAAAAAGAAGTCAAGTACTAGTTATGAGAGTGAGGGGATATTTGAAAGAGATGGTAAAAAAATTATTATAACTGAATTACCGGTTATGACATGGACTGATAAATATAAAGAGTTTTTGGAAGGGATGTACGAAAATAAAAAGATAAAAGGTTTCAAAAATTATTCAAGTCCAGACAAAGTACACTTTGAGATTATTGAAGGTGATACAAAACTTACAAAAAATAATCTGAAATTGGTTAGTACAATATCAACAAATAAT
>CERI01284215.1_pt1 | contig 12103 bp, 11 predicted proteins | sample 350261 | NCBI WGS metagenome assembly CERI01 (sample SAMEA2620979, study PRJEB7988) | marine metagenome | isolation source: saline water (ENVO:00002010), including
AGGTGCTGACGAAGAAGATGAAGAAGCAGGTGCTGACGAAGAAGAGGAAGAAGCATGTGCTGACAAAGAAGAGGATGAAGATATCCTCGCCACCCCCGTGAAGAAGCAAAAGTTTTTCGAGTCTGGTGGAAAGGGGAAGAAGCCATGCAGGGGTGGGTGTGGTAAGTTTGTTCCAGCGGTTTCAAAGTATGAAATCTGCGTGACAAGTGGCGACCCGATAAGTATTGTGGAAAATCCCCCCAGTACTAAAAAGGTGTACAACGAAGGTGGAAGGGGTAGAAAGCGGTGCAAGGGTGGATGTGGCAAGTTTATCCCTTCTGTTGCTAAGAACGAGACATGTGTGTCAAATGGTGAAGCTATTTTGGCTGCGGAGGTTGAGCAGGTGTTTTCAAAGTCGCATGGTTCTGCGAAGGTTGATATTGGAAAGCGCATAAAAGGGGAGAAAAAGCACGAACCTGGAAGCACTGTGACTGACCGGAAGGGCGAAAGATCTGGTGAGACGTTGGTGGTTCCTGTGTACGATGAGATGGATGAAGACGGCGTAAAGAAGAATGTGGCAACCTTGTATATTGGCAACCTGGTGGACAGTAAGAAAAAGGCATATGCCATGACGTACACGATGGATGGCACGTCTGTGATGAAAACAATTTTGGCTGATGAAGTGGAAAAGTTTGTTGAAGATGCTGCTTTATACAAAATGTACGGTCACGTGACAAGCTGGATCGGGAGGTTGGAAGATGAGAACATAGTGATGATGGAAGAGATGAGCGAGCCCATTGTCAACGCGTACTGGACTGACATTAGTCTTTTTTTCCCGAAGAAGACCACTGACATAGGTGGGTTTAAAGTGGAAAGCGTGGAAAATGTGGATTGTTTGGTGAAGCTTCGCATAGGTGGATGGAAGAAGGACGACAGTGGATTGCAGGTGGTAGTGAGTGGAAGAATCTTTGCTTTTGGAGAAGAGGATGGGAAAGTTGACATGGACATGATCGTCTACACGCCTATTATCATGCTGGTTGACTACGATGCCTTTCGCGAAACGTTCAAAAAAATGAAGATGTTCACATCGCTGATGAAAGCCGTTGATAAGGGGAGCTTCACGAAAAACCCAAAAGGCTTAGAAATGCTGAGATACTCTCAAATGAAAAACGGGTGGGTATGCAAGGAGAACATTAAGGAATACCTGACGGAGGTGATCAAGAACGCGGACTAAGAAAGAAAACTTTTTACTGTATATATGTATATATCACCAAGCATGGCGCAAAAAAAGTGCGTTGTTGTTACATATGAAAACAGAGACTTGCCTTTTAAAGAAGAATTCAGAAAAAACCAAAAAGAGTATTGTTTGAAACATAGTTATGACTATATTTGTTATGATACATATCAACTTTCAATTCCGCCATATTGGTTAAAACCGTTCATTGTTCGAGACCACTTATGCGATTACGATTGCGTCATGTGGGTCGACTCAGACACTTGTTTTGAAAACTCAAATATTCGCATGGAAGATATCGTTATTCCAGGTTCTGTTATGACCATATCGGCTGATAAACCCCAACATCGCATCCCTTCTAAAATAAACACAGGGGTTTTTGTAGTCACAAAAGATAGTTTAGCCTTACTGGATACTTGGATATCTTTATATGACCCATCAAAGTGGACAAAAAATGGCGAATCATGGAAGTGCTCTGGTAAATGGAGTGGTGTTGATTACGAGCAGGGGTCTTTATGCACACTTCTAGATACGCACGCGATTGATATTAAACCGTGGCATTGTATGAATAATCATCCGAATTCGGGCCATTCTGGTTATGTATATCATTACTGCGGGGCAGTAGGCAAACGCATGTTAGGCATTCGTATAAAAAAATAGGGGTCATAGGAATAAAAATAAAGGAAAAGACATTTTCTGTTTTTTATTCACAAGTATACTACACCATGAAACTTGCTTGTATCACTGGTCTGGTTAACAAAAGTGAACTGAACAATGTCGTTGTGAACGTAGATACGTACACTGATGGAAGGTATAATTGTTGGCACAAAGGAAGGGGGGTTCGTGTAAAGAAAGAGAACTTGCTTTTTACATGTGAGCACTGTCGTCAAAACCATGGTGCCATCAAAACCGTGTGCGAACCCGAACTGTTCCTGTGCGATGTATGTGTGTTCATCAGAGTGTCAAAGCAAGACATACAAGATGATATCATAGCCACTGCTGATGCGTTCTTCAACAGACCTTCTCGTACGTTTACAGTCATTACGAACGACGGCACAGAAGAAATCGACCTGTATCATGTCATGGTTCGTTTTTTCGAACAGGTCATGTGTGGGAATGCCGAAGAAACCTTTTACGTAGAACCCCTTATGTTCACTGAAGGTGTACCAGTCACAACAAAAGCATCTTCGATGGCACTTCACATCCTTACAGAGAGGGAGTTTGTACACCAGACACAAAACCTTTGCAACGTTGTGGTTCTAGAGAAGATCACGCACAGCCCGGTCACAGTCACCTTCATAACTTCTGGGAAAAAGTTTGCCCTGGAATATTGGGGGTTTCGCCCAATAGATGGTTCTGATGGTCATCACTTGGGTGGACTGTTCCCACTTGCGTTATCTAATGTGATGTGTTTTAATACGCTATGGTGCAGCGTGTGCGTCAAACATAAGTGACGCTCTTATTTAACGTATTTTCTCTTACCCATTTTTTTATTCCATTCTTTTTTTGCCATTCTCTCCCTATGTCATCGGAGAAAAAATAATGAACGAACCTACAATCATCATGGAATCTTTTCCGCCAGTCATTCATCATGAGTAACTCGGGGTCGTACGGCGTAGTCTGTGTTGTGATGCTCTGGATGAGATACTTTTTAGCCATGTTCGCGCTCCATAGACATGGGTGGAAAGACGGTGCCTGCGGGGCCTTTTTCCAAAGATGTATCACGTAGTCTTCTGTTTCCTTCATATATCCTTCGAACACAGGATCTTTACGTAATCTCTTATCATCTTCAAACCACAACACGGCACTGTGAGAGTTTGTATCTATCAATTGTTCGGTCCTTTGCAGAAGTGTTTTCGCAGCGGTGAAGAAGCACCCCTTGTCTCCCTTTGTTATTTCATATTTTTTAAAATCATACCGTTTGAACATGTCTATGAAATTTTGTTCAGTTTGTTCTTGTGTCTCTCCGTTTGTACCGCTACAAGGGTCGATATTAATCAGGAAACGCGTGTTTTGGATGACCTGTTTATCGCGAGATAACATGTCCAACAATATTGGAAATGTCTCAATGTGTATTTCACTTCTACATATACACGGAGAAACAACGATGAGTTCTCTATACATTACTTAATATATCCATTCATTATTTGTTTATACTTTTCGCCGTCTTTCGTCAGTTTGTATTTTTTGAAATCAATGAGTTTAGCCACTGTGTCATCCCAGAATTTATACCCAATTTCACATAAATATAACATATCTCCCTTTATTATCAAATCATAAGCATACGCCCCTTTTCCTAAAACAGCATACATTTCATCCAAAAACTGCTTTACTAACGTATCATGTTCGTGTAGCCATTTTTCCGTCCAAGTATCTGCGTTAGGTATTAATTTGTTCTTCTGTGTGCGCGTATGAATATTCCATCCTTCTCCAGGCCTACAGAACCAATCAACAAGTGTATCGTTGACAACCATGAATCGAAGATTGTGAAAACACCCGAGATCGTCAATTGTTGAATCAATGTACTCTACTATGAATGTACCACCTTTTACTCGTTGTATTCGTCTACCCTCTTCTTCTAGTTGTTGTGCATCTTTACACAGCGCTCTAAACCTCCCACCGCTTGCTCTATTCGCACTCACGATACAAGGGAATGAATCCCAATCCTTATGATTTTTGAATTCTGCAAAACGGGGTACATATGGAAGATGTTTCAATAATTCATATGATCTGAACTTATTCCCATTATCTTCAAAATGTATAGGATCGTTGTACATCACTATATAAGGGTGTTGTCCTTTTATCGCCTTTCTTATTTCTAGTAACTTTGCACATAACGTGGGAATTGTCATATTTACCTGCTTTACATAATGCATACCGTCCTCGTTTGCTGAAAAGATAATGATGTCATCGGAATGAAACTCTACAAGTTCAACAATATCTTCGTGTGAATGAACGATTGTCCCGTTTGTACATATTTGAATCTTTGGAATATATAATATTTTATCATACTCAATAGCCTTGTTTCCATTTCCATTATCGAAAAGTTCGCAAATAAGGACTTTACGAGGCATATGTTATCATGTATTGTTTCTTTCTTTTTTAAAATTTCCGCAATAAATAATGAGATGTATATATCAAGAAGTGCCATCATCAACATGATGGTTTTTGATTACGACATGTGCGTTCGGTTGCCACGTATTCGGATAGAGCTACCAATCCATTCAGAAGATGAGGTTCATAATTTTGTAGAACAGGAATTACATGATCTCGTAGCTTCCCCCTTCTACTCCACTCCGGTGTGGAGTCCGGAAGATGAGCGATGCCATGTTCCTCGGCATAAGCGTATATATCAGTCTTTGAAACGTGCAATAGGGGTCGTATGACTATCACATTTTTTTGTATCGAAAAAGGGATCATACCCTTTAAATTCTCATACTTTTTCTTCGAAGCTATATTCGCGAGTACATTCTCTATGGTGTCCTCGTAATTATGTCCGAGTAAAATAGGACATCCTTGTTTTTCATATTCTTCAAAACGTATGTTCTTCGTATATGTTTCATATTCATGGCGAGTATCATCACGATATCTCTTCATTTCAGTGATGTGGCGCACAGTTAACGGAACATCGAGTAGTTCGCAATACATTTGTACGAATCTCACTTCTTCGTCACACGTTTCTCTATTATTGTAATTTATATGTACGGCCGTCAACTCAAACTGCTTTACCGTTTTATAGTTTCTCGTTTCGTCTCTATATTTACTAAGAGCGGATATAAGTACCATAGAATCGACCCCACCACTCAATGATACACATAATTTGTCATACGTATTTTTCTTTCCAAATTGATTCACAGTAGATGTAATCTTTTCCATCGATAATACATAAAGATGTCATTCATTTAAACGTTTTACTTGTTAACTTAGTGTAATGATTACTCGACAAACATTCGAAGAAGCTGTCATCGGGTTGTGTATGCTTAAAAACGACGAACCATAATATGCTCAGATTTTACTTAATTTTTCCAAATCGCACACGGTCGAGTAACTTAATGCATTTCTCAAAATCATGATGTACATTTCTGACCAATTTATACACTTTTTTGAAGTGTGTCAAATAATGAGGATTTGCCAAATTTGGGTTAATTGCGGGGTCCATTGAACTCCTCTGAAATTCAAATAATGGATTCTGCGCGACATCGGTATTAGATTGATATCTTCTATTGCATTACCTGATGACATGGAAAATTGAATTTTGAATAATCAATATTCATAAATGAAACGTATGACTTGAACACTAAATCGCACCTAAACAGTAAGCACCCATCGTACTTACCCGACTGTGCATATTTGACTACTTCTCGTCCCCTTTCATGCAACGATTCACTAATTGTGTCAACCCAAATTGCATGAACTTGCTTTGCGTAATCTTCTACGTTTTTATGTTTATTTGTAGACAACACGACATCGTACGTATGTCCTTTTCTTTTTAAGTCGTCGAGGACAAACTTCGTCTGATTATCTACTAAGGTTGTTGCATCGATTACAATCGGTATCTTTATCTTTCTATGCTCGTATGATGGTTCATACGATATCCCTACGAGAGCGACACAGATATGCTTGATCTTATATTACATTAAACATTTGTTAACACATAAAAACGTAACTACTGTTATATCTATCCCAATGGACTCCTAAACATGTTAGAATGTTGACAAATTACAAAAGGACGCTTAAAAATTTCAACACTTGTACATTTATAAATAATGATCGAGAACACCGACGGGGTGTCATTCTTGAAAAAGGTTAAAAATGAATCAATAGATCTTATTCTTACAGACCCGCCGTATATAATATCGAAGGATTCAGGTATGCAACGACAACTTGATACTCTCCATAAACATACTAAAACTGTAGAAAAATGGAACGAATATACAGACAGAAACAAAGATAAGCCATTCACAGACCAAGATAGGGATAATTTTCTTAAATATGGTTCAATTGTCGGGAAAAAGTATGCGTACAAAAGCGAATTCGGAGATTGGGATAATTCATTCTCATTAGATACCCTAGATGAAATCGTTGGTGAATATTATAAAAAATTAAAGAAGGGCGGAACGCTCATCTTGTGGTTCGATATATACAAATTTGAAACATTGCGCAAAATATTTGAAAAACATAGATTCAAACAATTTCGCATTGTGCAGTGGGTGAAATCTAATCCAGTGCCATTGAACAGCAAAACGAACTATCTTAGTAACGCAATAGAATATGCTTTGTTAGGGATTAAAGGGAGTAAACCAACGTTTCACGGAGAATATCACACTGGTATATATACGTATCCTATCCAGTCTGGTACACTTCGTTTTCACCCGACGATGAAGTCAATTCCGCTTTTCGAAGAACTCATACAACGTCATTCTGATGAAGATGATGTCGTGTTAGATACTTTTCTCGGTAACGGAACAACCGCAATCGCTTGTAAAAATACGAATAGAGTTTGTTATGGTTGTGAAGTAAATAAAGAGTATTTTGAAAAATTTCATAGCATTCTCGCTGATGGGTCTTGAATGTCCCCGCAATATTTCGGCAACCAATAATACGGAATAACTGTATCCGTTTTGAAATACTTTTTGTACAGTGTTTTGTAATACTGTGTTTCTCTGAGAATCGGAGGATTGTGTTCTTGTGATGTTGATTGATATACATCGGTGTATCTTTCGTCGATGTGTTTTTGGATGATACGGTGCCATGAGTTTTCGGGTGCACTCACGCCATCGCTGAATGCCTCTTTCTTTCTCCACAGAACATCTTGTGGAATTACGTTGTCACCATCGAATGCTTTTCGGAGTATATATTTTTCAATTCTATTGTTGCTCATACGCTCTTGTACCGGGATTGAAAGATACGTCGAAACAAAGTCTTTATCTGCAAATGGAACTCTCCCCTCTAGTCCTTGAGACGATATACACCTGTCGCTACGAAGACTGTCGAAGAAATGAATGTTTTTTATGAGTCGCAACGTTTCTTCATGAAATTCTTCTGAATCATCACATTTTGACATATATTTATAACCCCCTGTAACCTCATCGCTATAGTCTCCATTGAACACTACTTTACAGTCAGTATTTTCGTTTATGTACTTGGCAACGAGATAATTCCCGACACTTGCCCTTACGGTCGTCGTATCATAACTCTCTATAATCCAAATAACATCATCTATAACTTCCAAAAATTCTTCGTTAGACAGCTCTATAGACGTATGATTGGACTTGATATAATCTGCTACAGTTTTTGCATATTCGAGATCTGTTGAACCTTTAAGGCCTATAGAAAATGTTCGTAGAGTATATGGGGGGAAATGTTGAGAGACAAGCCCTGCAACCAAACTACTGTCTAGTCCACCCGATAATAAGCAACATACTTCTCGATCTGACATTAGTCTCTTTTTTACTGCTTCTCTGAACGTTCTATTCACTTCTATGTACATATTCTCTGGTGTTATGTCTATGACTTGTTCTTTATGATACTCATAATATTCGCTTTTTTTGTCTTGAATGACCATTATATGTCCTGGTTTAAATTGTTCGATTTCATTTGATACGTGCTGAATACCTTTCATCTCCGAGCAAAAGATGTGTGTACCTGGTTGTGTACCAACAAACATAGGTCGCACACCATATGGATCCCTGATCGCTATCACAACGTCCGTATCCTCTTCGTATATCACAAATGCAAACTCTCCATCGATGATATTAGAAAGTTCCTTGCCAATTGTAGCATAATCATTTTCATGTGTTTCTCGTAATTTTTTGTATAATTTGATGATGACTTCGCAATCACATTGGGTTTTACATTCGAGGTTATATTCCTTCGCTATTTCTTTCCAGTTAAAAATTTCCCCATTACATATGAGCCATATACCATCATCTACAAAAGGTTGCATTGCATCTGGACTTGCGTCATTGATGGCTAAGCGATTAAATCCAAAAAAGACCTTGTTTTTATATGACACATATTTTTCATCGTCGGGACCTCTGTGCACCATTTTGTCTATGAGCGATTCTGTATCTATGAGCTTTAAATTGTCTGAAATAACAAACATTATTCCGCACATTATAATATCAATCATTGTTTCATTTTGTTTTTTACGTCAAGTATGTGCGTCAAAAATTGACTCTTTGATTCGTGTGCTGTATTTATACTTTTCATGACACGATTTCTGTTTTTCACATCTCTATGACTCAAGTCTTTGTCGAAGAAAACAATCAAATTATACTTTACAACGAGTATATTGAATATGCTTTGATCGACTGTATGATGATACGTTATCAATGGGTTTTTTAGTTCACTTATAGTCATCATACAGTAGTGTATCCAATCTTTCATAAATGCTGATATTACATCATTCTTTTTGAAAAGAAACCATGAAGCACACACATGATACAAATCAAAATATTTACGGTTGTCTCCTTCATTGATAATAGCATTCCATACTTCGATAATATTGCAAATTCCATTTGTACCGTCAGGTTCTGATAATCCGTTCCAAATATTTGATGCCACGGCACCAGCTACATGACCTTTTTCATCTACAAAATCAAGTAAAACATCCAAATGTTCTCTGAATCCGAACTTTGGTGTATTATGGTATTTTGAACAATCCGCATAAAATAAAGTATCTTCATCCCCCATCTCTTGGTATACGTCATTCACTATAAATGGCTTGTACGCATAATGTAGTCCATCTCGTTTTCGTATTTCAGGGATTTTGGAAACAACCTCCGTGTGCTTGAACCAGTCGCATCCCTTCATTCGTTGTAAGTCGTATGAGTGACATACAACTTCTCTAGATGTACAGTTTCGATCATTTTTCGTTTCGACGTATTGAAGGGCTCTCCGTGTGAATACATGACGAGATGTAACTTTCCCATATTATAATTATTTACATCTTTTTACACCTAGACACATCAATAGTTCCGTTTCTATATGGGTCCTTTCCATTGTTTATTTTCTTTATTACTCGATCATTGTACTCGTATATACAGTTATTGAATGGGAAGGGTTCCATCGGGATTTTGAGGTAATGTACCATGTACAAAGAATGTGTAACAAGGACGATTTTGGAATCACCAAACGTATTTTTAACAAATCTCATACATTTCACGAAACTCCATTTATTTCTATTTTCATCGTTTACCATACTAAAGTCTATTCTATGATAGTCATTGGGGTACATCTTCTTTAAAAATGCCTTCTTTGAACGAATGGATTGAGCTGTGTTATCTTGTGTTTTTCTTATCTCTTTTGCGTATGGTATAACATGTACGATATCATCGGGAAACATAAGTAGCGCTGTTTCGATTGCCCTGTTCAATGTACTCGCACACACAATGTCATATTTGAGATTCTTTGTCACCTCACGCATACTCTTTGAATCCGATACACCAGTATTCGCAAGCGGGGGATCAAGATATTTTTGATGATGTAATACATTGTTGTTTGTGTTATTATGAGTGGCATTCGCACATGAAAATCCATGTCTAATGAAATACATATATTATCATGTATATATAATGAATAATTACAACGTCTTAGATCGACCTCTCAAACCACATGAAATTGATTACATATCAAAACACGTCGTCACGAAAAAAAAGCAAATACAGGTTGCGTTTTGTTTAACGAAGAAGGGTTTGGTAAAAGATTTACCAGCGGAGTGCAAGAATGTGCGAAAAGATTTCAGAGAGTATTCTAAAACATTGCCAAAAGCAAACAAACCAAAACCTCCTTGTATACCAGGAAAGATTAGGATAGACGGACGGTGTAGAATACCCAAAGAGAATAAACCAGTAAAGGCAAAAAAGAATAAACCAGTAAAGGCAAAAAAGAATAAACCAGTAAATGCGAAAATGTCAGAAGATGCTGAATTATACGTTTTGACAGCCGATAAGGCGTTGAACCCAGTGCTTAAGGCAAGCGTAAGATTAAATGAAGACATGAAGAGCAATTCAACGAACATTTCCGCGTTGATTAATCCGATCGGCGAAAAACAAAGCGTTGCTAAATATGTTGCACAAAAAGTAAAATCTGGTCATATGATTCCTGGTGATGTTGTATACGTTGGAACTAACTACACATCTAGACCAGAGTATGGCTTCGGAATAATAACTGGGACTGGCACAATCGATACTACATTCGGTCCAAATGATATCATCACAATACTTTACGCTGAAAAGAATGACGTAGATGGTGTGATGAAACAATTGAAAAACGATTTTAATATTAAACATGACAAGGTGCTTAGAAAAATATACAAACTTATTGATCATTTAAAATCATTTTAATTCGCATATTTAATCGATATAATTTTGAAAAGAATATAATGATATTCGTCGACAGACTCATACGTATCATATCAAAAGATGTCTACCTTCCGATCAGATGCTACGCATCAAAAGAACAAATATTTGTACCAGGCATCCGTTGTACATGCCAGACTTTTTGTCGGAAACCTTCAGGTGGAAGACCTCAACCAGTTTATTTGAACAAAATACAAAAAAATCAAACAGAATCATTATACTCGATATGCTTCCATAAAAGATACACTTGTTGTTTAGATAAAAAATCTCGGTAATTTCCATGACGCAACATTCGTATCATTACGTCATAACCATCTGAATCATCTAATGGCATTCGTTTGACAATATCATCAGTATATAAATACAATGCTTTGTCTCTATCGTAATAATCAGCATTCTTTTTCAACGTACAAAACAATGACGTATTCTTGTATTTCATACCAAGTGTTATGTATGTATCCTCATACCCTTTGTATGTATCGTACCTCCCTGAATCAAGTACATCAAACTTTATACCCGATATATCCAGCAATATGTTATTTATCGACTCACTTGGGTATATCCTTGACAACACCTTAGCAAATATCATGACTACGTGACTCTGATACATATCTAGTAATATACCAGCAGTCTCGAAATAATGTAATCTATCATTTATACACCCACATTCTTTGATATTGACTTCGATTGTATGAATGTCTGCAAAATCGTTGCATATATTATCTACGTTCAAAATATGATTTTTAAACAAATAATGATCGTTGAATAAGTAATCAAAATTGTAATAATCAAAATATGTACACATTTCATTGAAATTATTAAGTGAATCTCCATGTGGTTTCTCTAAGACGAAGGTTGGTTTTATTCTTAAAAAATCATCTTCGTATTTCTCTATATGATTCATTATTTTTCCTGTAGGTATTGCCATGTATGCTACAACATTATTATTACCATAATGTTCTCGTATATCAACCTTCTGTTTCCTTGATATGCTCGTATATGTTATATTTTGTCTATTAAGATTAGGTATCAGTTTAGTTTGTGCCAAATGTCCCCGCGCACCAAAAAGTAAACAATGTTCCATGACTTTCTCCTTTTATATTATACTCGCATTCATTTTTAAATTATTTTTTCATGATTTTTTGAAACTTTTAAAAATTATTCGCGGGTGGTCCAGTCGAATTCGTTTGCGTTGATTATGGCATCAAACCTTTCTCGCAACTCATTTGTGTCTATTCCACTTTCTCTCAAACTAATCAATATTCCCTCCATATCATCTTCGAGCATGGCCTTTATCTCTGCTATCGCAAACATTTCAGACGTCATTTCTTTATGAGATTTTCTACCTTTATTATATTCAAAAACAATCTTTAATCCTTCTACAAACATCCTGCTGTATTCATCGTAAGCAGTTTCAAAAGCGGCTTCAAATTCTTCTTGTGTGCTCATCGTCTTCATCATTGCTTCGATTTTATTTACGTGGTTTTGATTCTTTAGGTAAATTATATAAAAATATAATATATATATA
>CERI01043884.1_pt1 | contig 12095 bp, 12 predicted proteins | sample 350261 | NCBI WGS metagenome assembly CERI01 (sample SAMEA2620979, study PRJEB7988) | marine metagenome | isolation source: saline water (ENVO:00002010), including
TATGCATTAAGAAAAAAAATACTTTTTGTTGGGAATGATGGAAAAAGAGATTTTGAAAAACTTATTAATATTGCAAAAAATCTACCAGAGTTTGAATTTCATTTTATATCAAAGAGAATAACACCAAATACTAACATTCCTCCAAACGTCTATCTTCAAGGAGGTGATTGGGCGAGTGCAAATATTTCTGACAAAGAACTAAAAAATATATATCAAAAATGCAAATTTACAATAATACCCTTGATAAATTCACTCCAACCATCTGGTCAAAGTGTAGCCTTGCAATCAATATCTTCAGGAACACCTGTTCTTATTTCCAAAACAGATGGATTCTGGGATCATAGTAAATTCAAAAATAATAAAAATATAATTTTACTTGAGGATAATTCAATAGATAGTTGGGTTTCAATAATAAAAAAAATATATGCAGACAAAGACAAACTACAGGAATTATCCCAAAATGGTAAAAAATTAATCGAAACATTTTATGATTTAAGAAATTTTTATAGAAAGATGGATAAAGTTATTTTTTTAAAAGATCCTCAAAAATGATAAGTATATTTACCTCGATGACTAACCCTGAAACTAGAAATGATCCATGGAAAGAAGCTAAAATTTGTTACGAGGAGTTTGCAGACCAAGTAATTATTGTTGGTTCTGAATGGCCAGAAGTTTTTAGTTGGGATTATATCGGCAAAACTTTCCAACAAGGTTTTGACAAAGCTTCAGGTGATTGGGTACTTTGGATGGATCTGGATAATTTTATTCATGAAAATGATTATGATTATATAAAAAATATATTAGAAAAAAATAAAAACTCACCTGCGGTATCTTTTCCAATCCATCAGATCTTTACACCTGATAGATATCAACTAAAAACTATAAAATGTCTTGCATTAAATAAAAAGAAATTTCCAAATATTAAACTCAATGGTGGAGGAGACCTTTGTCTACCTACATTAAATGGAATACTTATTCAACCTAGAGATGTTCCTATTTCAAAAAAACCTATTTGGAATTATGACACTGTGTTTAGAACAAAAGAAATAATAAAAAAAGATAGATTACGTTTTGCAAATGCATGGCATAATTACTTTGATGACTGGGGAGATAGAGGAGGACCTACAGAAGATTTAGCTTATGATGCATGGTTTAAAATGGTGTCGTCTAGGTACAAGAAACATTACTTTAAACTAAAAATAACAGATCACCCAAAAGTAATTCAAAAAAAACTTAATGAATTATCAGTGTCTCAATTTGGTTACGACGGTTTTGGGTTAAAGCAACACACACGGGTTTCTTTTAAAGATAAATTTACAGAAATAAAGAATAAATTAGTTTATGAAATATGAGCTAATTTCTTTATTTTTTTCTTTATAAGTTTTCTTCTTCTTGGATTTATAAAATTCAAAGGAAAAGGGTTTAGATATCTCAAAGGATTTAAATGTTTTAAATGGAAAGTCGCATTGTTTGTTTCAAACCATTCAGATCTCCATGGTTGCGCTCCTGCAAAATGCCGGATTCTAACATTATTATAAAATGTTTTATTTATTAAAAAATTACAAGATGATTCACCTTTCATCTCAGTAACATTCCAACTTGTTGGGAGTATCTCAACATGTTTATTGAGCTCTTCAATAGAGTACTTTGTCCATTCGTCGACTTCTGAATGCCAACCATTATTTGGAATTTTAAAAAATGATTTTTGTGAATGTCTCTTTATGCCAGCTAAAGAATACCAAGATGCTTGTTCTCTAAACTCTTCCCAAAAACTATTGTAATGTCCAAAATAATCATGAGTAGATTTTAGATCTTTAAGATTATTAAATCTTTCATCATCCAAAATCAATTTAATTAATTCTCTACTCCAAGTGTTTATTTTTAATGAGTAAAAACCCATACAATGTGTGTTTCCGGAATCAATGCTATAAGAAAAACTTTTTTTGGTCACAAGAGGCTCATCTAATTTTGCAATACACATATCAGCATCAATGTGGGTAATTATATCTCCATCTTTCAAAAAATTTTCTTCAATCAAATCATCTACAATCTTAAATTTTAACCAAGTTGGATTTCCTCTCCACCACTCTAAATTATCTGTATATTCAAGATACTCAAAATCATGTAACTTTGAGTATTCTTTATTTCGTGGTGACATATATTTTTCAAAGAACTCTTGTCTCCAATCTGGATATTTTGCAATGACCATTAAATACTTTTTGCTCATATTGATATATTACATAGTTAATATAGATACGAAGCCAATGAAATCATCATAATGTATAAATTTAGTGTAGCGATACCAACATTCAACTCGAGTGAATTTATTAAAGAATGTATTTTGGGATTTAAAAATTCAAAATATATTGATGAAATAATTATTATGGATGATTGTTCAAAAGATGCTGAAATTGAAAAAATTAAAAAGATAATTAATGAAACTGATCAAAATTTCAATTTTACAATTAAGTTACAAACTAACAAAAATAATTTAGGTGCATTTGTCACTAAATATAATTTAATTTCAGAAGCTAAAAATGAATGGATTTATCAAATTGATTCAGATAATGTACCGTTTAGGAATATAGATAAAATTATAGAAAATATAATTAATGAAAATGTTCCAGAAGAATATATATATTTTCCTTCAAAAATAATTCAATTTAGAAAATATAAATATATAGCAAAATTGTTATCACCATTTAATCCTAAATATAGAGTTGTATTTACAAAAACTTCAAAAGTTTTCGATTCACAACTTTGTAAATTAGCCGTATTAGAAAACATATCTTATGAAAATAGCAAAAAAAACAATCCTCAAAAAAAATATAACGAAATTAACAGCAAATTTGTAAAAGAAAAGCATATTTTTTGGGTCCTAAATATAGGAAACTTTATCGTCAACAAAAAAGTTTTTTTGGAGGTAATGAGTTCTGGTCTTGCATTTGAAAGGAGACTTTTGTCGATGGACGCCTTAGTTTTTTCTTATTTGTGGCTAAAGAGTAATAAATCAATTAAGTTAGCCAATAATTTTGGACATTACCATAGAAAAAGGTATGACAGCGTCTCTTTTACTGAAAAGGAAAATTCTGCTGTTTCGAGAGAATATTTTACAAAAAAACTTTTAAATCTTACTGATAGCTAAATTTACATATTTGATTGTTAAATCTATTTCTTTTTTTGTCATTTTTGGAAATATCGGAAGAGACACAATTTTAGAAGAATAATAGTCTACATTTTTGATATGAGAATTGTATTGCTGGTGGTTTTTGTAAGCTTTTTGTCTATGTATTGGTATTGGATAATGTATAACAGTCTGTATTCCTAAATTATCAAGTTCTCTAACAACCTTTGTTCTTTGATTCACTCTAATGACAAAAAGATGCCAGGCATGATAATTTTTATTTTTTAACTGAGGGAGGACAATTTTTTTATTTTCACTAAATCCTTGAAGATATTTTTCTGCAACAGAATTTCTCTCCATTGTCCATTCATCTAAATATTTTAATTTTTTATTTAATACTATCCCTTGAATTGGTTGTAGTCTCGAGTTGTAGCCAAGCGAATTGTGGATATATTTTTTACTACTTCCCCAATTTCTTAATTTTTCAATCTTCTGTGCTAAAAGTTTATTGTTTGTGCTTACTGCACCACCATCACCCCAAGCCCCTAAGTTTTTTCCTGGATAGAAACTGTAAGCCGCAGCAATACCTTTGAAACCAGGAGACCTATTATTTTGTTGTGATCCATGCGCCTGGGCAGAATCTTCAATGTAATGTAGATTATTTTTTTTTGCGATTGTAGATAATTCTAAATTGCTAGCCTGTTGGCCATATAGGTGAACACCAATAATTGCTTTCGTATTTTTATTAATATATTTTTGTATATCATCACATGAAATTAAATAATAATCATCATTGTCAACAAATATGGGTTTTGCACCCGTTCTTGTAACCGCTAGAGCGGTAGCAATAAAAGTATTTGCAGGTAAAATTACCTCATCTCCATCGCTGATGTCTAAAGCTCTCAATATTAGTTCGATCGCATCAGTTCCATTAGCACAACTGATAACATATTTTGAATTAGTGTATTTTGCAAAATTTTCCTCAAATTTCTTTATATCTGCATTCAAGACAAATTGACTGTTATCTATAACTTTTTCAAACTCACTCAAGACTTCCTTTTTTATAGGTTCATGAATTCTTGACAAGTCATTAAATGGAACTAAGTTATTCATTATTTTAAATTAATTTTTTCCATAATCTCAACAACATTATTTGTAAGCTGCTCTGTATTTAATCTATTAATATCTTCACCTAAAATTTTATTATAAAAATCTAAAACTACTTCTTTAAGTGGTTCGGATTTTTGTATATTCGGAACAACTATATCACCATTTCTAATTTGAGTTAGATTAGTGTAAGTGTCTTGATTGTTGTTAATTTCATATCCTTTATCAAATATTTTAACTTCTTCTCCAAAGAGCATTCCATCCCAAACAATCATTTTTTTTGATCCCACAATTTTAATCTTTCTAGTTTTCTCAGGATGAAGCCAGCTTGCAAATAGAGTTACAAATAATTTCTCATAAGTAAGACTTGTGTTTACAACATCTTCAACTCCGGTACCAATTATTGAAAAACCCTCAGATGAAATATCTAAGGGCATCTCATTAACTAAAGCAAGTAATATAGAAATATCATGTGTTGATAAATCCCAACTCGAATTCACATCTGTCCTAATTGGTCCTAAATTTGACCTTTCAAAGCTAATGTGAATTAAATCTCCAATAGTACCATTTTCAACTATCTCTTGAATGTATTGAATTGTTGAGTCATATAAAAAAGTATGGTCTACGAGAATTTCTAAGTTTTTCTTTTTTGACAATGCGAACAGCTCACGAGATTGATCGAGTTGTAGAGTAAACGGTTTTTCAACCAGACAATGGATTCCATTCTGTAATAGCTTTTTTGTTAATTCATAATGTGTATTGGCAGGTGTGCAAACGACAGAAGCATCTACCTCAATTTCAGAATCTAAAAACTCATCAATATTACTAAACTGGGGTGCATCACAATTATCTATGTTTTCTTTATCAACATAAGCTACAATTTCATACCTATCTTCGAACGATTCAATAATTCTTTTGAAATTTTTCCCCCAGTAACCAAGACCAATAACAAGAATTTTTATTTTTTTCATATTCCAATAATAATAACTGTATAGTAAAACTTTCGTATAGGTCTTAAAAATTAAGATTGTTATAAAACATTATCGAAGCTTTCACTTAAAAACTAAATTTTTAATTAGTATAAGTGTGTGAAAATAAAAAATAAAAATATTCTGATTACGGGCGCTTCTGGTTTAGTGGGAAGCTGGTTAGTTGAAAGATTAATTGATGAAAATACTCTCTTAGGTATTTCCCTAGACTCTTCACAAGATTTTTTACTTGAGTCTAAACATATTATGGACAAATTCGACCTCATCTATACAGACATTGCGAGTTATAGTGATCTCAAGAAAATTTTCAAAAAAAATAGTTTTGATTTGGTAATACATCTAGCAGCACAAACTCAAGTAGGTTATGCTGAAATAAGTCCAATAAGAACATTTGAATCAAACATTCAAGGTTATTGGAATATATTAGAACTTTGTAGGGTTAACAGTATCCCATTATTAAATGCATCATCCGATAAAGCCTATGGAAGTACTCATAAATTACCCTATACTGAACTCCACGACTTAAATGCTATATATCCATATGAGATTTCAAAAGCAATTGCTGATAAATTAACACAATCATATATTAAAACATATAATGCAAATGTTACAACACTAAGGTGCGGTAATATTTATGGTGGAGGAGATTTAAACTGGGAAAGGTTGATACCTGGAGTTATCAAATCATTAATTATGAAAGATCAACCAGTCTTGAGAAGTGATGGAACCTTTACTCGCGACTGGGTTTATGTTGAAGATGTTGCCGAGGCATATGAAAAAATTGGTTTTCATATGATGGAAAATAACATGAAAATCTCGCCTTTTTACAACTTTTCAAGTCCTGACTATTTTTCTGTAATTGAAATATACAAATTGCTTTGCAATTTAGTTACTGGAGATTTTGTTGAACCAAAGTATGAAATAAATTCTGAGTATGAAATTCAAGATCAAAAACTTGATGCAAGAAAAATTAAAAATGATCTGGGCATCGAAGCATCTGTATCAATTTCAGAAGGTTTGTCAAAAACCTTCACTTGGTACAAGGAGAATGTTCAATATTATGGATAAAATTACCACTTCATCTGTGTTTTCTGAAGTAAGTTTTTTTAAAGGTATTAAATATCCCGACGAAAGAGGAATTTTTGAAAAACCATTTTATGGTAAAAATCTACATAAAAATTTCCAAGAAATTAGAGAAGTTATTGTTTCAACTTCAAAATCTAACGTTATCAGAGGCTTGCATTTCCAAAGTCCCCCTAAGGAAATCAAGAAGCTTATATACTGTATTGAAGGTAAAATCAAAGACGTATTTGTAGATCTGAGAAAAAATAGCAGTACATATGGATTACATGATCATGTAATTTTATCAGGAGATAATGATAAGTCTGTGCTTATACCCGAAGGGTTTGCCCATGGATACAGCGTTCTTTCGGCAAGTGCAACAGTATTGTATATTCAATCAGGTGATTATTCCCCAGATGAGGATACTGGGATACATCCTCTTTCTCTAGGTATAGATTGGGAAATTATCAAACCAATAATTTCAATCAAAGATTTAAGCCTTCCTAAATTAGAGGAATTTAAATCTCCTTGGTAAATTTAAATTCAAATAAATTAGTTATTTTGAGTGGTGCTACAGGCTTTATTGGATCCAGTCTTTTAAAAAAACTAGAAAAACACTATGAAAACATCTTGCTTGTAGGACAAGAAAATAAAACTATAAATAATAAATTTCTTCAATGTACACCAGAAAATTTAAAGATTCACTTGATGGGTACAGAAAAAGAAATTTATTTTTATCATCTTGCTACACACTACAGTAAAGACATCAAAGAAAAAAATAAAATCTTTCAAGCGAATGTAACTTTTGGAAGAAAAATAGTTACTGAGTTGAAAAAATATAATTTAGTAAAAATAATATATACCAATACGATGTTCACATTTTATCCACAGACAAAAGATTATTTTTATACGGTTACAAAAAATCAATTTAGTGAAATAATTAATAATGAGTTTGATTTAAAGAATATAATTTCAGAAATCTATCTAGACAATACATTTGGGATAGGAGACAATAGAGACAAGATTCTAAATCTTATTGCAAAAGCAGCTATGAAAAATGATAAATCACCAATTTTGCAAAAAGATACTTATTTAAACCTTTGTTTTGTTGAAGATGTAACCAACTGCTTAATAAAAGAACTGAAGAAGGTTAACACGGTTAGTAGAATCACATCATCTTTTGACTACAACTTAGATTCAATTTATAAGTTTCTATCTAATTTTCATCAAGAGGGTATAGCTAGCCATGAGATAATATTAAAAAAGAAATCTAGTCTTGCGAGCAATGAAAAAATTCCTAGTTTGAATCAAGATTTTATAGAGACAAACTTTAATGAAAATCTATTAAAGTTTTACGGTACATTTAATTCGCCTGCTCCCAGTTAAACCTAAGAACGTTCATACTCTTTCTTGGGAGAGACTTAGTTTTCTTAAGAAATTTTTTTCTATTTTTTTTGATACCCTTTCTGTCTAACTTACAATCAGCTTCAAATTGTTGACAATAAATATTTTCAAAAGTATGTTCATGGATATTTATACTTTCGAGTTGTTTTCTCAGTAAAGGATCGTTATAACCATAGTTTCCTACTAAATCTTCGTCATATCCTCCACATTTCCAAAAGTTTTGTTTTGTTAATAGCATAGTTCCCATAGTTTTACCTCTACCATGCCTTGAGAAAGAATAGTATTTATTTTTATTAAAATTAGGATTATTCAAATTTAATAGGATATTTTCCATATCTTGTTTTAAAAAATATTGGTCCATATCACAAAAAAGAATCCACTCAGTTTCACATACAGTTGCACCTAAATTTCTAACACCTGGTATGTTCCATTTAATGTCTGTGTTGACTCTATAAATTGGTACGTCAATAATAGATTCTTTTTTATCATTAAGTTTTTCTGCTAGTGGTTCAGAGGAGCAGTCGTCAATGATTTGAATATTAATGTGACTTTTATAGTCCTCCCAATTATCAATATGTTTGTAAAGGTGATCATAATCATTAAAGTATGAAAGACTTAGTGTCAATAATTTGCTCAATTACTTTTTTCCAGTACTGTCATTCCATTATTATGAACAAATTGGTATTTAATTTTCCAGTTGTTATTGTTGTTTAAAAAATCTTCAACCTCATATTGCAACCCATCACCTTTATCTCCTTCTTCCTTAAATGTTTCAGTATCATGTAACATAATAAACCTATCTACTTTGTTGTGGTTTTGGAGCTCTTTTTTAAGGTGATCTCTATTGTGCAAAGAATCAATAAATAATAAATCAACTTTTGGCAAATCATATTTTGCAGAATCAATTAAGTTAAATTCAAATTCAAAAGACTCTTCTATACATAGAGTTTCAAAGTGGTCTACCGCTTTGTCTTTAACTATGTCTACTGAGAAAAGTTTCTTAATTCCTCCTAAAAGCAGTGCAGAACTTACTCTGCATTGAGCTGTACCAAATTCTGCAGCAGTTTTAATATTATTTTGAGAAACAAATAATCTAATCACCGGTAATAGTTCGTTAATTGAATATTTTTTATCATTATTTCCTAATTGAGAAGATTTCCAAAAATACTCTTCAACTGTTTTAGAATTAAAACACAACTCCCTAAGAAATGGGGTATCTTTTGCATTAAGAGAATCGTCTTCTTGCAATTTGGTTCCGACCTTATAAAAGAAATTACCTATTTTTGAAATAAATTTATTATTTTTGCTCATTTAAATTCATTATATTCTATTAGTCTAATTTGCTTATCTTTTTAATAATTTCTTTACCTACTAGTTCAGCACCATCATAAGACAGATGATCATCATCATAATAGAAAACTTTACCACCAAAAGATGCCACACACTTATTAATTACATAAGAATTACAGAATATGTCTGAAACGGAAACTACATTATTTGAATAATTATTAATTATTAAGTTTGTTTCTTTTGAGTACTCTTGCCAGTCATCAAAGTCAAATTGAATTATTTCAAATATTTCATAATAATCATACAAGAATGCTTCAAGAGGATAAATCCCCAGTTCTGGAATAGGACTAATAATAATTGATTTATCTGAATTTATATTTAGATATTCTATATTACTTTTCAACCCATTCAAAGTTTCTAGCCCCCCACTTGGGGTATTATCGATTACCGAACCTAATGACGATGTAAAACTTGTTCCATTTACATACCACGGAAATCTTCCACCATAAATAGTAATAGTTTTGGCCTTAGAGTTAATTCTTTCAAATTCTCTTTGCTTTTCTAAACTTCCACATCCAGCTCTAGTATTATTTTCGAGAGGAATTAAAAATGAGCACCCTTCTTGCAGCAGTGTGTAAATATTGTATTTGTTTGACAGCTCATCATACAAAAATTTAGAAATAGTTATTAAATGAGAATCACCAATTATTATAATATTGTTATTTTTTGGAGAATAACTTGAATCACAAAAAAATACATACTCAAAATCTTTATCCGATCCACATCTACTTTCCGGTATACCTTCTCTTTGTTCTTCAGAGTAATACTTTTCAACTTTCTTATAATTGTCACTAAATCTATAATTCATCCCTTCAGTCCTTAATGAAATAGCACTAAATGCAAGTAGAAAAAATGTTAGAGCGAATAGTATATGGAACAAATATTTAGAGTTAGCTAATTTGACTTCAATCACAAGATAAGAAAAGTAACCAATTACAATCATCCCAGTAATCAATGAAATAATTATAAAAGTCGATTCCTGAATAAATCTACCACTAATGTAAATTCTATAATACGCAAATATTGGTTGATGGAGTAAGTAAAGAGAAAATGAGGAAATACCAATTACAGTAATCATTTTTAAAGAAAGTGCCTTGGTTAATAATGAATGTTCATTATTAAACAGTAAAATTAAAGAAACACCAAATAAACAAATTAGCTTTGGTTCAATATCAAGAATGAAGCTATCGTCAAAATACCAAAATGAAAAAATAATCATAAATATTCCAAAATTATGAATATATTTAAGACAGAATTTAGTCTGTAATATCATCAATATTGCACCGAGAAGCAACTCCCAAGCCCTGAATTGAATTTGATAGAATTTTATTATCTCAAGAGTCTCAGTGTTAATATAAATTGACAACAACGAAGTGGATAAAATAATTATGAAAAAATACTTTTTTAAATACTTATAAATGAATATTAATAATACTGGATAAAATATATAGAATTGTTCTTCAATCGCCAGACTCCAGGTGTGGATAAGAGGCATAAATTTTGCAGGTGCTGAATTATAAAAATCTAAATTTTGCAAATAATAATTAGCATAAAAAAATATTGATGAATTTAAAGATTTTGAATACTCGATCATTGCTGTCGGACTTAACAGAAAGTAGGCAAGAATTGAGCTGAATATTAATGAAGAATATAAAGCTGGTAAGATTCTTCTTATTCTTTTTTTGTAAAAAACTTTAAGCTTGAAATTTCCCTCATTAAGCTCAGAGATAATAATATTTGAAATAAGAAAACCTGATATTACAAAAAATACATCAACTCCTAACCATCCACCTTTAGAAAAGCTAAACCCTGAATGGTATAGGACTACGCCTAGCACAGCTACAGCTCTGAGTCCGTTAACATCTTTCCTAAAAGATATCCTTTTTATATCATTGATTTCAAACATTTATCAACTATGGTAACTCAAATTTTAAATATCATTTCCATTTGGGTAAAGATGTCCTTCATCATCAATCAAGCTAATATTATCAATATGAAAGTATCAATATTTACAACTATGACAAATCCCGAAGAGAGGATGGACCCATGGAAAGAAGCTTTGAATTGTTATGAAAGTATTGCTGATGAGGTAATAGTTGTAGGAGCAGACTGGCCAGAAGAGTTTAAATGGGATCATATTGGAAAAACATTTAACCAGGGATTGGAACAGTGTTCAGGAGATTGGGTTATAAACCTTTCTTTAGACATGTTTATACACGAAAAGGATATAAGCAAACTTATCGCAAACCTAAAAAAATACCAAGAATATCCTGCAGTTGCTTTTCCTAAAAAGAAGTTCTTCTCTCCTTACCGATTTCAAGTTAAAGCATTTGATTGTGCAATTAATAAAAAAAAATTTCCAGAAGTACGTTTTGGAGGAGGTGGTGATTTATGTTTACCTATTTTAGGTAATACAGTACTAGATCAAAACAATGTACCGATATCAAGGACTCCTCTTTGGAATTACGATACAACATTTAGAACCAAAGAAATAATTTCATTTGACAGAGCTAGATTTGCACGTGCCTGGAATAGAGAGTTTAACAATTGGGGGGATAGAGGGGGCGGAATACCTGAAGAAGCTTTTGAAGCATGGATGAGCATGGTTAAATTAAGGCTAAAGTCGCAGACCAGAAAAACTAAAATAGAATATCATCCAAAATTTATTCGTGAAAAATTACTAAAACTTCGGAGTGACCAGTTTGGATATGATTGTTTTGGCGAAATAGATAAACATAAACCAGGGTTTTCTGATTATATTAAGGCAAGTAAAATCCGAGTCAAATACAAGATATAATTTAAAAGCATTTAATCAAGTCCACTTCCTAATATAAAAAAAAACCACACTCTCTTTTTATTAAATAAAGTCAGATAACATATAAGTATGATTAAAGGAATTATCAAATTATTCAAAATTGTTTTTTTTGTTGTTTTTAAAAAAGATAATTTTTTTAGAAACTATCTCTTAACACCACAATATTTTGAAAAAATATCCCAACTAACAAGAGAAGATAATTATGACTTAGTAGATTTTCTACAAAATATAACTAACCTAGATA
>CERI01052095.1_pt1 | contig 12094 bp, 10 predicted proteins | sample 350261 | NCBI WGS metagenome assembly CERI01 (sample SAMEA2620979, study PRJEB7988) | marine metagenome | isolation source: saline water (ENVO:00002010), including
TTCAAAACCTATAATAGTATATGTAAAGATGAATGTTGGTATTAGCCCAAATTTAAACTAATGGCAAAAAATGGTGGCAAAATTGAGTGCTAACAAAAAAAATTAAATAATAGATAATGGACCAGAAGATAATAATGAAATTGCAATAGAAAATTAAACATTTTAAGTTGATTATCTTCTTGTTACTACTATAGTAATTTCTTTTAATAAATTTGTGCCAGAACTATTAAGCTATATTACTTACCAAAACAAACCGAGTTGAAGTTTAAAATATCTAAAGGCAATAAAATATAACTTATCTCATGATCAATTAACAAAAAAATCACTTTAGATAATTTCTGCCAATTTTGCCAACATAACGTCACCAACTTCTGTAACATCTTTAATGGTAACAAAATTTTGATAGAAATTATTATTAGAATAACCAATTTTTATTGCCGCAATATTAATTTTTGATCTTTTTTCTATATTTTTAACTGTTAGCTCTAAATGATCATTTAATATGTCATTTTCATTATTGCTATTTGTTGCATCATCAATTGGATTGCCATCGGATATTATGAGCATTATTTTTTTTTGCTCAATTCTTTTTTCTAATCTTCTTGCAGCAAATAATATTGCCTCGCCGTCAATATTTTCTTTTAACAAACCTTCTTTTAGCATTAGCGCTAGATTTATATGCGATCTTTTAAAGCTATGCCTAAAATCCTTATATATTATGTGCCTTAGCTCATTTAGTCTTCCAGGATTTTTCTGCCTTCCTGACTCTTCCCATTGTTTTTTTACCCTTCCACCCTTCCAGTCGCCGGTAGTATATCCTACTATTTCTGTTTTAATGCCAAATTCTTCAAGCAATTTAGCTAGCGTCTGACATGCTAGAGCGCTTATCGTGATTGGCTTTCCTCTCATTGATCCAGAATTATCTAATAATATTGTAACAGCAACATTATTAGCCTGATATAATTTTTTATTTATTAATATATTTTTAGTTAATGGATTAACTATTAACTGAGTAAGTTTTTTTCTATTAATAACACCTTCAATTGAACCAACTTCTAGAAACTCGTCTTTTTTGGCTATAAGCTTTTTTTTAAAATTAACTATTTGCGAATTAGATATCTTGCTAAGATTTTTTGATTTCTCATCAAGCTGCTCTTTTAACTTGATTAATTCAGATTTTTTTACAATTTTTTGAGGTATAATAATTTCATCAAATTTTGTGGTATATATCTTATAATGCTCAACATATTTTATATTATTATGTTTGCTTTGAATAGATTTTAGAGATTGCGATATAGTAGAAATTTTTTCTAAATTATCTTTATTATTATCTTCAGCAATATTATTTTGATCATCCTTTTTTGGCTCTAAAATATTATCTGAAATTTGATCAGCTATATTTTGTTCATGATTTTGACTATCAATATCAAGATCATGATCATCAATATTTTTATCATCTTCTTTTATAATATTTTCTCTATTTTCGTGACTTTTTAATGAGTTATTATCTATAGAGCGCTCCTTTATATTATGTAAATTAATTAACTCAATAATAATATCTACCTTCTTAAAATATAACTCTTGATCATTAATATAAAAAATTAATTCATTTATTAAATTAATGATTTTGGCAGGATAATTATTTTTTCTAAAATTAGAAATATATTCCTTTTTTTCTTTATTAAATAAATCAGGATAAAAACTATCTAATATAATTATTGGTAATAGATCAATTTCACTACAATAAAAAATGTGATCCTTGATATTATTTGTTATATTATAAAAGAAGCCAAAAAATAATTTTGCTCCAAGCATTAAAACCCTTACCTTTTCAAAATTATTATGAATATCGGGATATGATGAATATTGAAGATCATTTTGATATTTGTCATAATCGTGAAATAATGCATAGCAACAACCCAAATCAATTGCAGGCCTTAATTGACATAATTTATCATTTAAATTTTTTGAGTCATTATTTATTAAGATATTAGGAAAGAAGAATTTATTATTATTATATATATCTTGGTTATATGAAAAATAATTATTATGAAAATAATCAACAAAATTAACAGAAGAAATACGCCCTTTTAATAAGGAAGAAATTATATTTTTAACCTTAGAAACCTCAATATTAGCTAATGACATATAATTTTATTTACAAAATAGAAGAGATAGTTTTAAAAGATTTTACTTAGGCAAGTATATGTATAAATAATCATTTTAAAACATATTAACATAATAATACCTATTTATATTATATTTATCTTTTACATATCAACAAAATACTATATGATCTCTAATATTAAAAAAAATTGATATTTGTAAAATTTATAGGATAATTATATGCCACTAACAGAAACGAGTAAACCAGAAGAAAAAGCGATTGAACCGCCATTTCATGTACCACCAAAATTAATACCGAAACCGGGACAAGAAAGAAGAATTGATAAAATAATTAGGGAATTTTCTGTACATTATCAAGAAAAAAATGTATTAGTAGAAAAAGCTAATTTAACTCTTCTAAAAGCTAGGGATGCTCTGCTAAAGAGCATTAATACTCCCCCAGAAGAAATTAACAAATTTAGACATCAATATAATTCACCTGCCAAATCATTATCTTCACCAGATTTATCATTTGTAAATATTTCGCGCTCAGCTGGTGGTATCGCTTTAGATGTAAGGCATTTTCAAATTGCGTCATTTAGGCTCGCTCTAGCAAGAGAAATTGATCCATATGAAGATGAATTATTATATAATTTTTTATTATCACTAACAGAAGGAGAAGGCTTAAAAGAAGAAAAACCTTTTGAAGAAAAAATAAAAGAAAATTTATGCAAATTACTAAATTTATCAACTAATGATTACGATCGATTAATAAAATATGATCAAGAGGATACGGAATTTCAAGAAACCTATCGATATTTTTATACAGAAATTTTCGAAAAATTAAATTTAAAACTACAAAAAATATTTAGCTCACATGAAATAATAGTTCCTTTAATTAAGATTATCACGAATACATTATGCAAAAATAACGATATAATTAATATCTATGAAAAAAATTCTCTTCCATCTTTTGTTGTTACATGTGTAAATTTAACTATCACCCTTTTAGGTGAATTATGTAACGATATCTCTATAGCAACTGATTCACCTAAATCCACTCAAGTTTCTAAATATGATGATGATTTAAAAGAAGAGCGATTACCAATACCAAAGATAGATCATAAAAAGAAAGAAAAAGATGTATGGATTGAGATATTTCAGTTAATATTAGTAGCAGATATTCAACCGTTTGATTTAGAAAATGATTTTTTAAATAAACTTCATGAATCTATTAATATAAATAAAGTAGAACATGACTTTATAGCTCAAAAAATCACTGAACTTATTCTTGAAAAACTCAAAGAACATAACATAATATCTTATAATAATATTAAACCTGTTTCGTCAGAAAATCCAGTACATACCAGCGATACTATAAGACTTGATGATGAATTGCAACATAAAAGTGATGAAGAACCAGTAACTAATGAGGGTAGTGATGATTGCCAAAGCGATGAAGAAGGATATTGGGATACTGATCTAAGAAGAGATAAGAAAACTGATGCTTTAAAAACACCCACGACATCATTTAGCGTAAGACGAAACTCAGATGATGCAAAAACTATTACAGAAATAGAGAAAATTGTTGGTCAATTAGAGGCTGTTTTTTGCAAATTTGATCAATTAGAGGCTGTTTTTTGCAAATTAAATAAAAGCAATGTATCACAATTATCAAGTATAGAAACTGCAGCTAGTATAGCAGAAAATTCTAAAGAGAAAGAATCAGAGAGTATAAGTAATAGCTTGAGTATTTTATCTACAAGAACTAAAATATTTATCCAACAATTAAAAGAAGAAATAACTGATATCGAAAATTCTCTTATAGATTTAAAAGAAATAGAAATGGAACCTCATGAAAAATCAAATAGGAAAGCAGATAAAAAAGTACAAACTGAGAAAAAAGTAGAAGAAAATGTTGAACTTTCACCGCCAAAACCAAAAACACCAAGGGAAGAGAGAACATATTTGGTAATAAAACTTCTTGCCTTAGAGGAGAGATTAAAAGAAGCTACGAATATATCTATAATACTTCAGAGTATAAATATTAATAATAAAGAATTATCTAATAGACTAGCAATTGAAATTCGTGAAATTAATGATGATCTAGGATATGAACTTGTAGAACTTAATAAAGAACTAGAAAATGAATTAAATGAACTTAAAACGAAATTTAATTTATTACAAAAAAAGAATGATAGACTAGGAAAAGATGCTAAAAAAGTTCATGAAGAAGATAAGACAAAACTAGAACATGGATCAAAAGTTCAAGAACCTGGAAGTAAAAAGGATGATAAACAAAAATTTCCTATTTTAAAAGAACAAAAAAATAAACAGCCAAATAAACAGCCAAAGAATAAAAAAGATTATAGTAAAAGATCCACCACTCCTATAGTTGGTTCTCCAATGGTTTCAGAAATGATTTCAAAATGCTGCTCAATATCATAAATTTATTAATTATTAGTAGAGCAGATATTAACAATAAGCAAATTGAATATAGCCATTAATTATAATTAATAACAGAAATTTTAGAAAGGGGACAGAATAAAATAAGAAACTTTAAATATTTATAAAAAAAATTAAGAATATATGTAAAGGACGTAATTTTATCAATAACAAAAATAGACAAATCAGAGATTATACATAAATTAAATTATCAACCATTTTTAGAAAAAATATCTAAACAAATATTTGATTACTTTGAAGAAAGCAATAATATTAATAGCAAGATTAAAGAACAATTACATTCGTTTTTTCAAGATTTATTAATTTCAGAATTTTCAAAAGGATATAAAAAGATGAAGATGTTCAAGCCTCATATCAATCTTTAAAATTAAAATTAGAAGAATATATAAGTTAAGAGATAAAGTCAATAAACCCATGTCAGACAAAAAATATAATTAAAAATCTTAGCAATTATCAATCATGCAAAGATAAATCGTGTAATCATAGTAAACAAGCACAAGGTGATAATCATTCCCAAAACCCCGATAAAAAAAGCTCTATAATAGATGACATTAATAATGATAATTTGTATCAACCAATAGATCAAGAAACTAATAATCCACATACTATTATTACCACAAACTCAAATTCTAGCAATAATATAAACAAAGCTAATATTTATCTAACCCTACCTCCTTATGAAAAAAAAATATCAGAAACTAAATTTAGATCAAGAAAATGTGAACAAAATCAGGGATTTAAATTACTAATAAGGAGATCTTATGATGATTGCAATTGTGGATGCACAATCTCATAATGGTAAAGAATTTTAATTTATAATAAATTAACTAAAATCAATTCATTTATTATTTTTGCTAAATTAATAATTTCATCTTTAGTGTGATTAGCATTGATAGTAATTCTTAATCTAGCACTATTTTTTGGAACTGTTGGTGGCCTGATGGCCAAGATTAGATAACCTTTTTCTTCAATAATTTGCGAAAAATTTAATGCCTTAAAGCTATCTTTTACAATAATTGGAATTATTGCAGATTTATTATATTTTTTATTTATTACAGAGCAAAATAATGAAATATTTTTATGCAGCTTTTCTTGTAAATTATTTTGCCTAATAATTTCTAAAGCTTTGATAGATCCAGCAAGAATAGATGGGCAAAGAGCAGTACTATATATTAATGATTTTGAATAATTTCTTAAATAATCTATAATAATATTATTGGCAGCAATAAAGCCTCCTAAATTGGCAATAGATTTTGATAATGTGCCCATTTTAACAATATTATCTGCCAAAAACTTCTCATTCATATCAATATCATGAGCATAATCTATGAATAATAATGAATTATATTTATCAGATAATTTATGCAATTCTTTAATTTTACCCAAATCTCCATCCATTGAAAATACTGACTCAGTAATAATAAGACATTTATTATAATTACCTCTATTTTGATCTAGTAACTTTTTGCAATGATTACTATCATTGTGATTAAATCTAAGTAATTTTGCTTTTGACAATTTTGCAGCATCAATCAAGCATGAATGAATTAATTTATCTGCAATTATTATGTCATTTCTTCCAACTAATGCTGGTATTGCTCCAATTGCCGCATTATAACCTGATGAAAAAATTATTGAATCATCGCAATTCATATAATTTGCAATATCTTGCTCTAATATTTTATATAGCGATAAATTACCACTAATAAATCTTGAAGATACAGCCCCTGATCCATATTTACTAATAGCATCTTTTGCAGCTTTAATGACGCTTTTATCAAATGATAAACCCAGATAATCATTTGAACAAAATGATGTTAAGATATGATTATTTTTTTTGATTTTAGTTGATGATATAAACTCAAAATTATTTAGTGAGCGATAATTATTGCTGTCTTTTTTTTGCTTTAATAATTGCTGATAATAGGATAAATCAATCAAATTTAGTTACTTAAAATTAGTAATTATAAGCATAGTCATGCTCTTGTAACTTTTTATATTTTGTTATGTAATAATTAGTTAACTTAGATTCATCTTTTATTTGTGATAATTTTATATAATCACTATCTTTAAGATGTTGACTTGCCAATAATCTTAGTCTTTTAGGGTTAGTTAAATAAACCCACTCAATATCCAATATTTTAATATCATCTTCATAAGATGCAATATCAGCTTGAATAGTCATTAACTCATTTCTTAATTTATCAACTTGAAATTGGATAACAAATAATGTTATAATTGATAATAAAAAAATTTTCGCTGTAATTATTTTTAAAATATTTTTTTTGATTAAGTTCATAATATTATATTTTAATTGCCACTCTTAAGCGAGATGATCTTGATCTTTTATTATCTTTAACCTCTTGATCACTTGGCTTAATTGCAGATTTAGTGACTATTTTTAATTTTACATTTTTTTCATCCCTCAAAACTGGTTCATATCTTGAATATGTAACATCTTGTCCAGCTTCTTCTTTGAAGAATTTTTTAACAATCACATCCTCCAATGAATGAAATGAGACTGTTATTATCCTTCCTCCTTTTTTTAATATCGATAATGATTGAATGAGAGATTCTTTTATTTCTTGTAATTCATTATTAACATAAATTCTTATTGCCTGAAATGTTTTAGTTGCAGGATCTATTTTGTGATACCCCTTATATATTTTTCTTATTATATCAGCCAATTCATTACAATAAGTAATTTCTTTAATAGCTCTTGACTCAACAATTTTCTTTGCAATTAATTTTGCCCTTCTTTCTTCGCCATATGTTTTTATAATGTGGAATAACTCATCTTCTTTCATATTATTTACAACTTCATATGCGCTAATTGGATTATCTTTATTCATTCTCATATCTAGCTTTTTATTACTGTCAAAGGAAAAACCTCGATCTTTATCATCTAACTGCATAGATGAAACTCCAAAATCATAGATAATACCATCAAATTTGCTTATATTAGATATTTTAGCTATTGATGATATTTCTGAAAATTTATTGTTAAAAAATTTAAATCTTGAGCCATATTTTGCAGATAAAATATTAGCGAATTTTTTTACATTATCATCTCGATCAATGGCAATAATATTACATTTAGCATTTTCAAGAATAGCTTTACTATATCCACCAGCGCCAAATGTAGCATCAATGTAATTTTCATTTTCTTTACAGCCAAGATATTTTATTACCTCATTAATCATGACCGGCTTGTGAAAATCTAAATTATTAATCAATTTTTAATATTATTAACTTTTAATAAATTTCGCTTTTCCTTTGCTTCTTTTTTAGCTTTTTGCATATATTCCTCAAATTTAGTCGGCTCCCATATTTCAAATGTAGAGCCCTTACCAACAAAAACTGCTTTATTTGTTATTGATGATTTTTTTAATAATGATTCTGGCAAAATTACCCTACCATCACTATCAATTGATAATTGTATTGCACCCCCTAATATTGTTGTAGCAAAAGCCTCTCTTTCTTCAGAAAATGGCTCTAAATTATCAATAGATTCAGAAATTTTTTTAATTCTTTCTAAATCACAACCTTCAATCGAATCATTAACAAATGATTCATAGATTATCATCATTGAGACATTTTCCTTAACTAATGAAGCACGAAACTGCGATGGCACAGATACCCTGCCTTTTGAATCGACCTTATTAATAAATGTTGAAAGAAATAATGCCATTAAAGTAATTTAGTGGAATTTAATGGGTTTTTATGGTTTATAATGGAAAAATTAGGAAATAAATTTATAATGTCAAATAATTTAATCGATTGACATAAAATTACAAACCGCCTAATTTGGATAATAGCAAATCAGCTTATATTTGTGATTTGATAACCCTTATTAATCAGTGCATCCATTATAATGAATTATAATCAACCAGATAAAAATGGTAAATTTGGCAAATATGGCGGTAGATATGTTGCAGAAACCCTTATGCCTGCAATTTTAGAGCTAGAACAAGCCTATAATAAAGCAAAAAACGATCCTTCTTTTTTAAATGATTTACAATATTATAATAAAAATTTTATTGGTCGACCTACCCCATTATATTTTGCCCAAAAACTTACTAATAAATTCAATGGAGCAAAAATCTATCTAAAAAGAGACGAACTAAATCATACTGGATCTCACAAAATTAATAATTGCATTGGTCAAATTCTTCTTGCTAAAAGAATGGGTAAAAAACGAATTATTGCCGAAACTGGCGCAGGACAACATGGAGTTGCCACAGCTACAGTATGTGCTTTATTTTCTATGCCCTGCACTATTTATATGGGTGAAAAAGACATTAAGCGCCAAGCTCCTAATGTTTATCGCATTAAACTTCTTGGAGGCAAGGTAAAATCTGTCAAAACTGGATCAAAAAGCCTTAAAAATGCTATTAATGAGGCGATGAGAGATTGGATAGCAAATGCAAATGACACTTATTATCTCCTTGGAACCGTAACCGGTCCACACCCTTATCCAATGATGGTTAGAGATTTTCACAGTATAATAGGCAAGGAAGCCAGGCAGCAAATTCTTGAAATTGAAAATAAATTACCAGATGCATTAATTGGATGTATTGGCGGTGGATCAAATTCAATAGGATTATTTTATGACTTTTTAAATGATCAAAATATTAAAATGTACGGAGTTGAAGCTGCTGGTCATGGACTTCAAACTAATAAACACTCAGCATCATTGGCTAAAGGTCAAGAAGCTGTACTCCATGGTAATAAGACATTTTTTTTGCAAGATGATGATGGTCAAATACATGATGCTCATTCAGTATCAGCTGGTTTAGATTATCCAGGAATTGGCCCTGAACATGCATATTTAAAATCAATTGATAGAGTTAATTATGTCAGCGTTACTGACGAGCAAGCTCTTGAAGCATTTCAAACATTATCGCAATGTGAAGGTATGATACCTGCATTAGAATCAGCTCATGGCATATATTTTGCTTGCCAACTAGCTAGTAGCATGAAAAAAGATCAGTCAATAATTGTCAATTTATCAGGAAGGGGTGATAAAGACATTGAAACAGTATCAAAAATACTCAAAATAAAATGAATCGCATAGCACAAAAATTTGCACAGTTAAAAGCTAATAATCAAAAAGCATTTTGCGCTTATATTTGCGCAGGTGACCCTGATTATCTAACATCACTTGAAATATTAAAAAATCTTGCTATGCAAAATGTTGACTTCATTGAGCTTGGCATTCCATTTCTTGATCCTGCAGGTGATGGACCAATTATTGAAGAAGCATCTAGAAGATCAATTAATAATGGCATGACTCTTAAAAAAACAATCCAAATGGTTGCAGAGTTTAGACAAACTAATAGCGATACACCCATCATATTAATGGGATATTTTAATCCTATTTTAAAATATGGCATAGAAAATATTTTTATAGATGCCAAAAAGGCTGGTGTTGATGCTTTTCTTATTGTTGATCTTCCTCATGAAGAGGAAGATGAAATAATAAATTACATAAAAGAATCTGAAATTGATCTTATAAGATTAATAGCGCCTACAACCTCGAAATTAAGAGCACAAAAAATTATAAAAAATGCCAGTGGCTTTTTATATTTAATATCAATGCTTGGTACAACTGGCACAAAAAATGCCAAATATGAAGATAATATTTCAAATGTTGCAATGCTTAAAGAAATAACAGATTTACCAATATCAATTGGATTTGGTATAAAAACTCCAGAAATAGCTCAACAATTTTGTAATCTTGACATAGATAACATCATTGTTGGATCAAGCTTCGTTGACAAAATATCACAATTATCTAATAAAAATAACTCAAAACAAAAAATTATTAGCGAAATAAATCAAATGGCTCAAGATTTCATTAAAAAAATTAAAAATGCAAAATATTAAAATAGCCACCTGTAACTCAGGAATTAAATATCAAGACAGAGATGATCTACTTTTTATATCCTTTGACAATGAGGCTGATATTGCAGCAATTTTTACCCAATCATCAGTTAGAGCTGCTCCAGTAAAATGGTGTCAAAATATTATAAAACATCAAAAAATTAAAGCACTATTAGTAAATGCTGGTAACGCAAATTGTTATACTGGTAGCGATGGCAAAAATGACATATCTAAAAAAATTGATAAAATTTCAAAAATTATTAACTGTAATAAAGAGCATATTTATATCTGCTCAACTGGAGTTATTGGCGAAAAACTTCAAATCGACAAAATTATTAACAAAATAGATCACCTTAATAATATCAAAGATTTTAATTATAATTCATTTACAGACTCTGCCAAATCAATAATGACAACAGATACAATTCCAAAATATTTATTTGATAGAGCAAATATTGATGATAATATAATAAATATTCATGCAATAGCTAAAGGTAGTGGAATGATCGCCCCAAATATGGCAACATTGCTAAGTTTTATTTTTTGTGATGCTAATATTGAACCTAAAATATTATCTAAACTTCTTAAAGATGCTGCTGATATATCATTTAACTCAATCACAATTGACTCTGATCAGTCAACTAATGATTCGCTATTTCTAATTTCAACCAAAACAGCAAATAATAAAATTATCAATGATATTGACGACCCAAGATTAGATGACTTTAAGTCAAAACTTAACAAAATTTGCTTAGATCTTGCTAAATTAATAGTTCTTGACGGCGAAGGTGTAACAAAAATTATTGAAATTAATGTCAATAAAGCACCAAATAAAGAAATAGCCAAAAAAATTGCTTTTAGTATAGGAAATTCACCTCTAGTAAAATCTGCAATTGCTGCCAATGATCCAAATTGGGGTAGGATAATTGCAGCAATTGGTAAATCTTATGATAAAATTAATCAAGATATTATCGATCTAGATATTGGTAACCATATTATAATTTCAAAGGGTGAATTATCTAATGATTATCAAGAATCTATTATTCATAATTATCTAAAAAATGATTATGTCACTATTAATGTTACCTTAAATATTGGCAATGATAATGCCACAATATATAGTAGCGACCTTAATGAAGAATATGTTACAATTAATAAGGATTACAGATCATAAAAATGCATAAATTTTCACAATCAATTAGCAATTTATCTCATGCGATAAATATCCTAGATAGAGCAATTGAAACCAAAATAAGAAGAAATAAAAATCTTATAAAATATAATGAAATAAAAGATAATAACCAAAAAACTCAAAATATTCTAAAAGAAATAGAAAGGGATCTTGATAAAATTGAAAAACTTCTAACATAAATGAAAATAACTATCCCAATATTTAAATCATTTTATGAAATTAATTGCAAAAAAGAAGAGGCTCAAAATATTGAAATAATATCTAAAAAAATAAATAAAGATATTACTAAATTATCAAAAAATACCAATATAAGTGACGAAAAGACGCTATTATTGCTTTACTGCATTGAATTATATAATAAAATTAATCACAATAATAATAACATATCGCAAAAAGATATAGATCAAATAAATAACAATATTAACAACCTAACTCAACAAATAA
>CERI01015586.1_pt1 | contig 12046 bp, 13 predicted proteins | sample 350261 | NCBI WGS metagenome assembly CERI01 (sample SAMEA2620979, study PRJEB7988) | marine metagenome | isolation source: saline water (ENVO:00002010), including
CACCACATCATATACCCCATTATATACCCCTTCATACTCCCCATTATACCCTCTACACACACACACACACACACACTATACTCTCTATTTTTTAGGTCTCCGACCTAAAAAATTAAAAAATCATATTTAAATACAAATTATCTATATATTATTATATGGATTTCTTTGATAATGATAACGAGCATTGGATACAACAATATAAATTAGATAACAACATACAAGTACTATATTATTATATCTTATTTATGTTTATTATTGTAAAATTAATTGGTTATTGTCCCGGTATATTAAAAGCTAGATATTATTGAAACAAATACATTTAACTTTAATCGTCCCCCTCAATATCATCCATTGGTTCTACATCTCCCCAATTTCCATTATTTTGATTATTTGATATATCATCATTATGTTCATATCCATAAAACTTTAACCTTCCACCATCGGCTTTTTTTGTGAAGTGATAAGCTTTATCGTGTTCATCGTAATAATCAAATCTTACATTTATATATTTCCAAACAAATGTTGACGTTTCAACATTTAATGTTTTAGCTTGTATAGTATATAATTTATCAACCTTTAATTGCATAACCCCCCCTCTTTTCTTACGCGTCCTTCTCCCACCTCCATCTCTTTTCTTACGAGTTCTTCTTCTCTTTTTAGGTGGCATTTTTTTTATATCTTTCTGATAACACGCCATACATACATATTTATTCGTTAATGGACTCTCTTTTAAATCATCTTCAAAACATTCACAATCACATTCATCACATTCTACAATATCTTCCCGACATGATGGACATAATAGGGTAGTTTCAGTTAATGACGAATTAATGCAGGTGCCTGCTCCTCCATGATTATTACCTCCTTGATACCAGTCCTTTGTAATTAAAAAATCTAATATAGAATTATTATTATTTATATCATATTCTGGAGGTAATTTAAATCTTACAAAATTATCACATCTCGCTTCACAACCTATAACCACCCAACGTTGTTGTCGTTGAACATTTGTTATTAATTTTCTATTTTCTTCTGTATTATCTTCAACTCTATATCCATTAAGATCACCCGGACCTATATTAGAAATAAAAAAATTAAAATTACCATCATCGCGAATACCTTCTTCATCTATAGCCTCCCAAGAACCAACAATCACATCTTGTTCATCTTCTACATCTTCCCGCAATAGTTCATTTTCACCAATATTATCATACATTTCATCTTCAGCTAACTTTTCTAAACCACTTGGTATTTTTTTTCTACCGCCAACACTAGGAGAACGCACACGAATTTGTGGATTACATATAGGACAAGCACATCTAAATATACTATTAGTAAATACAGTATCATTAATAGAAGGTGTAAGAAAATGTAACTCGTTATATTTAAAAAAAGCTATATTATTTTGTGTATACAAATATTGAGCGTGTTTTCTTTCTCTTACCTGTATTTGAAAAGTATTTGGATTTAATTCATTATTATCAAACTGATAAAATTCATCTACTACTAATTGATTTACATCAATAGGTTGAATAGGAATACCACCACCTCCCAAATTTTTTGCATATGTATTCTGTTTTAATTCACTACTTTTTTCTAATTGTTCCCATCCATTATTTATCCATATTTTTTCCAAATATTCATACTTTTCAACTTTTTTCCATAATGCAGGCAATAATCTACCAAAAGAATCTAACTTTGATTGTTCATACAACATATTTAATCCATTATTTATATTATTTTTAACCATCCTATCATTTTCAATATTTTTAATATTATTATCTACGTATTTAAAATATTTCCCGTAATTTTCTTTATACCAAGTATGTCTCTCTTCCTTACCAAACATTACTACTTCTCTTTTTACTAACGGCATATCTTCCCATTTTAATGAAGAATAATCTTTTTCAGGATAATACTTATTTTTATTATTTGCCAAATGATTTCGCAATACAATAAATTTATCTCTACCCGATTTCCATAACTTATGTTTTTGTAAATTTATTATAACAGATTGTTGCGCTTCTTCATTATTTTGAAGTTTATCTACTTCTTCATCTGCTTTGTTTCTGGCTGCTGTGTTTTGTTCTTCTATCATAGCTCTTGCTTCTTCTAAAAACCATTTATTATCCATTGCTTGATTTTCTTCTTTTAATGAACGAAGTATATCTTTCTTGTTTGGTTGTTTACTTATAACTGTTTTAAATATTTCTCTAATCTTTGCTCTTTGGTCTCTCATAAACGCGTCTCCATCTTTTATATTCCTTGCTTTTATATCAGGTATACAACTATTCATGTATAATATCATAGGATTCTCCTTTGTAGGTTTATATATTTTTACAAATGCGTCTATTAATTCTCTAGTAGTAATATCTTTAATTTTTCCGTTTTTATCTCTAAAATGCGTATCTTTATTTATTTTTTCATCAATTTCTAATACTTCTATTTCTGGTCTATATTTATTACCATACGTATAAGCTCCGTAGTCTTCCCCATATTTCATATAAAATTGTTCATCGTTATTTATTTTTTCAGTAATTTCATCACTATCAACACCTTCTACGAGTGCATTATTATATAAACTTTCATGTATAACTTGTTTATATAATTTATTATTCGTTTGGTTATTATATGGAAACATTTTGAATACATTGAATTCTCTGGCATTATCCCATGATAATATTTTATTATATGTTATATCTCCAGGAAAATATATATGTGTATTTCTTAATAATGCCAATGGCCCTTCTTGATCCCACCACCATCCTTTTTCAATATTATCATCATCCCATAAACCATCGTTACCTTCCATTTTATATGGAGTATACTTATAATAATCGTGTGTTACACTACCATCTTTATTCTGCTCATCTACACCCAAAGACCAAGCCATTTGATATTCATTTTTTTCTTCATCATCTTGATTCCTTGCGTTAATTGTACTAGGAACAGCATACTCAAATCTGTCATCTATACCTTTATGAGGATATACAGTATATCTTTCTTGGTTTGTTATCGTTTTAAATTTACCAGTAAGATGGTGGGGAATTGAACGATGTATTAATATTTCAACATCAGTCTGGCCATTAGCAAACATAACTCCATCGCCAACTGTTTCTACTAATATAACACCTTCAGGAATCCTGTAACCAAAATCTACATTCTTATCTGTAGGTTTATTTAATATATCTTTCATTGTAATTTTCTTTTCACCAAATCCAGTATCGGTTATTCTTCTTAAAACAAATGGATTAGGAGAGCCGTGTATTGTTACTGTTCTATTTAAATTATTTTCATTCTTACTAGCCTTTACCCACATATTAATTTGTTCTTGTGTTAATGAGGATGATATTTCACTTGATGACCTCTTTTTACTATTTGTAGAACTAGATGAACCACTACTTGTAGAAAACATTGATTTTAACATACTAGCCATATATAAATAATTCAAAGATAATAAAAAATTGAATTTTATTAAATTAATTGTTATTAGTTATATAATTATGACTGACTTTTTAAACAACAAAGAATTACCTAAAATGATTAAACAAATAGGAGAAGACAAATGGAACTTGGGATTAGCATATAAAAATGAACAAAATTATGAAGATTTGTTAGTAGAGTACAAGCCTGTATGGGATTGGGATAATGTTCCAATCGGACCATATGGAACAGGTGATGGAACCGGGATGGGAAGACGGCCCAATTTTGTAGGATGTTGGGCTTGGGCTATAATATCATTATATGACGGATGTAAAAAAAAATCATATAAACTTACGGCTTATATTGATTCAATACACGTATTTAGAATGTGGTGTAGTGCGATGGACAACGAACAATTTGGAGATAATATGTTTATGGAAAAAAAAGTAAACAAACAATTGACAGATTATCTATTGCGGAGTAGAGATACTTGGAAAGACCTTAAACCATTTTAAAAATACTTTGAACAAAGTTTATAAACTATAAAAAATTGAAATTTTTTCATAATAATTTATATGAATTATTAATTACAATACTATAATACTACAATACTAAAACTTATACTAAAAATGTTACTTACTCCACAGCATAGACGTAGCGAACGACGCAATCGCAAAACACAAGAAGAATATGCGGAAGAAGAAGATATATATAGTGAATGCCCCACCGCATCCTTTTATTACGATAAAGATATGTATTTGGGTAGCGATAATTATGCGACATTGGTTGATAATGCAATAAAAACAATTAATCAAAACAATAAAAAATAAATGCGTATTATTAAATACGATAGGAGGGAAGAATAGTGTTTATGGAACATATTTTTTATATTTCTTTGAACAAAGTTGATAAAATCTATAAAAAATTGAAATTTTTTTCACAATATTTTATGAGAATTATTACTAATATTATAACAAGAAATCATAAATTTCAACAAAAACAATTCAAAAACAACTAAAAACAGAACATTATGGCTACTACTTTAATTGATACTCGCAAATCAATCTTATCTCAAATCCACACTAGCTGGAATGAATTTCGTAGCACCGATGAAGCTATGGTATTGATGTTTGGAGAAATTGGACAAAATTATCGTGATTATCACGAAATACCACTAGCTGAAAATTTTACAAAGTCTGATACTCCTTGGACTACTAACCAATCAGTATTAGAAAAGAACGCGGTTCACGCTAATAAGCTTATTCGCTTATATATTAGTCTTAACATAGACATATCAGAGCGAATGCATATTTGGGAGTTCTTTGAAACTGGAAATAGTGTTGTTGGTAAAATCAAATATCATATCAGTAACCTTAAAAGGACTGTTAAAATGTTGAAGATACAACAACTACAAACCGATAAAGAAGATCAAAAGGAAGCTAAAAAATTGGCAAAAGAGGAAGCTAAAGTCAAAAAAATAGCACTTAAGGCTTACAAACAAGTCGCTAAAATTAGAGCTAAAGCCACTGTAAAAGCTGAAAAAGCTCAAGCTAAAGCTATTGCAAAAGAAGCTGAAAAACGCAAAAAACTGCTTGCTAAAATCGATGCAAAATATCCGAGTATTCATTTTGACCGCGAAGGCTGTAGTATAGAATATATTAAAAAAATTCTTAAGGATATTCCTAGCCTAATAGCTGCTGATAAAGAGTATGATAGAAGAACTAAAAAAGAGGAAAAGGAAAGAGCTAAAAAAGAGGAAAAGGAAAGAGCTAAAAAAGCAGTAAAGGCTGAAAAAACTAAAGCTAAAGAAAGAACTTTAAAACGAGTTCAACAGCTTAAATTAGGTAAAAAACTAGCTAAAAAGACTCTCGCATTATTAAAATGGGCTCAAGATAATGACTTTACTAAGGATGATATAGTAAACGAACTTGAACTTCAAGTAAAGGATAGTCGTAGTGATAATATGGTCACAATCATAGATATAGCATAAATTAAACATTAATAAAAATTAAAAAATAAAAAAACAAATAAAAAACAAAGACTGGAGATAGCTTTTTTATTGTAATGCTGTTCAAAGTATAAAAAAAATTGAAACATTTTTTGGACTTAATATGTATTTATTATAATTAATAAACAAAAACAAAAACAAAAACAAAAACTAATAAAACGTATAATGTATGTATGTAAAGGAAAAAGTGCTTGTGGTATTTATACAACACACGAATTATGTGGTGGTAATGTAGTTAAACATAGTTGGGAGAAAAGTTATGAATGTAATAAATGCAGTAATGGAATGTGGGGTTGTGGACGTGATTGTGGACGTAGTTATCAGGTTGAAGGTTTTAAATGTACGAAATGTGATAAAATAAGTGTATCTATTGAAGAAGATAAAGGTGGAAGAGAAAAACGCATTTATTTGAAAGATAAAGAGAAAGAAAGAGAACGAATTCGTTTGAAAAAAGAAGAAGAGAGATATAGAGAGGACGGGGAAAGAAGGCTAATGATGGACGAAGATACAAACAGGAATACATATATTAAACTGAGGAACGCATACTGTTGGGGAAAAGAACACTATGATAGAGTTGGAAATTGGAATTGTAAATCAAATAAATATAAAAATACAAGTAATAATAGATTTGAGGAAATTTGGAATAATGACAAACAATACTTGATATGGATGGTAAATAATAATAAATTTAAAAACAGAGACATTTTAGGGTGGATTGAAATGAAAAAAATTAAAGCACAATTAACTGAAAGATTTCCAAATTATTCCCACGGCGAAGATGAAGACGTGTGTCAATTCTTAATATCGGGGAAATCCTTCACACCAACTGATGTATATTAATTTAAAAAAATAAAAAAACAAAGACTGGAGATAGCTTTTTTTATTGCAAAATTGAATTAAAAATCATATATTGTAATTCAATATATAATAACAGATGACATCTACGACAAGCATGACCACATATAACGGATTAAAAATGCAGGACGAGTATACTATGCCTGTACTACTCGAGCGAGTGGAACTTTATTTGCAATATAAAAAGGCAAACAATGATATTAACAAAAAATTATCAAAGAAAAAAATAAGGAATGAAAATTTTCCATCTGATATCTCTGAAAACCTTTGTAAATTTGTTATTGCAAAGAAAAATAATGTAATGCCTACTTGGAATACTAAAAAAGGTGACTTAGTTATTAAGGAAGGTGAAAAAATAATTCAAATTGAAGTTAAGGGTTTTATGTCTTCGGGTCCGTCGTCATTTGGTCCCAAAGAAGAGTGGGAGTTACTATATTTTATAGACGCTCGCGATATAATTAACAAAAAATTTAAAGTTTATGAGATTAAATTAACGAATAAAAGTGAAATTTTTCGGGGTATAAAACTGTCGCAAAGAGAAACTTATGGAGAAATTGCGGATAGTGGTAAAAGACCAAGAGGCGTTTTTGAAAATATATTTCAACCACAATTAGGCGAACACTGTAAATTAATATTCGACGGGAATATTGCTGATTTGATGCAATAATATAGAATATCTTATACAAATTATATAATACTAACCAATTTTTTAACAACTAATTCAACTACAGGCACAGAAACAGCATTGCCTGCTAGTTTATATAAAGCACCGTCAGATAGCTCAGGTAGTTTATAATCTAAAGGAAATCCTTGTAAATTAAAACATTCACGTGGTGTTAATTTTCTAATTCCATTATCATCTTTTAGAAGCGGGACGTTATGACCACCTCCACCCATATTAGCCGTTAAGGTTGGACAACAATTACTTTTATTTTCACGAACGTAATATCTTCTGTATTGATACAAAACATTTTCTGAAATATGTTTTACAACATTTTTTTCAACTTCTTCAAATACTTTGTATCTATCTGTATAATAATATTTTTCCGGAATGTCTTTTTCCAACATATCACTTATTTTACCTTGTTCTTGTTGGGGGAAGTCAAAATTAAATTTATCATATTTATTCTTATCCAAAAATCCTACTATATATATTCTCTCCCGGTGTTGAGGTATACTAGTAATTTTATTTGTATCTAATATAGATGTTTTAATATGATAACCTATACTTTCTAATTTACTTTCAATAACTTTATATGTATTACCCTTATCGTGTGATTTCAAATTTTTTACATTTTCTAATATTATTATTTCTGGTTTATGCTTTTCTAATATTTCTACAATTTTCCAAAACACATTTGAACGTTTATCATCAAAGCCTTTTTTTTCACCTGCTATACTAAAAGGCTGACACGGAAATCCTCCACATAAAAGATTATGTGATGGTATATCATCTACATTAATTGTATTTAAATCTTTAAGAGTAAATTTATGTTTAGGATTATTTAATTCATATATTTGTTTTGAAGATTTTATCATATCATTAGTGAATACACATTTAAATTTTTTGCTCTTTTCTAATGCTAATGTAAAAGCTCCTGTTCCAGCAAATAAATCAATAAATTTAATTTTAGTCATTCTTGTATATAATTTTATAGATAATAATAATTTAAATCAATTTTTATAATTTACTTAATAGATTATAATTAAATAGACTATAATCATAACTTTGAACAAAGTTTATAAAAAATTGAAATTATTTTGATCTCTTGGTTGACAGTATAAAACAATTACAATTACAAACAATTACAATTACAAACAAAATACTACAAACAAATTATTATGTCTTACAATATGAGTGAATTATATGATATGGTTGACAGAAAAAAAGCAGTTGATCCTGCTATCAAAATTTGGAAAGAAAGAGCCGATAAGCGTTGGAAAAAGAAAGACGATGGTTGGGAAGCCAAATATGATTTTGAAATAGCAGAAGAGGCTAGAAAAGAAAAAGAGGAAAAAGATCGTTGGGATAATATGACTGAAGAGGAACAAGACGCTAAAATGAAAGAATGGGGTATGATTGACAGTGATGCCGACGATTATAGCGATGAAGACAGTGATTCTGATGATGAAATTGATGAATTTGCAAGGAAAAGAGAAGATTCCAGTAGCGACGATGACGATGAAGAAATTGATATGGAATGGGATGAACAAGCATATATTGAAGCTTGCACCGCTGAATCAAAAGAACGTTCGCGTATCGCTAATATGACGCCTGAAGAGAAGAAGAAGAAGGCGCGCGAAGATTATGATAAAGAAATGAAAGAACTTCGTAGAAAAGAATATCACAGAATATGGGACGATATGCTACGTTGCACGTGGCCAAGATTATTAAGCTATCGTTCTCAAATGGGATTAAGCAATGACAGTTATCAATCACATAGATATCACTGTGACCGTAACACTAACCAACTTTATTAAAAATAAAAAATCAAAAAAAATAAAATAAAAATAATGTATTCTTCAATACGTTATTTTTTAATTGTAAAATAAATTAACTAGTTTTCTAGAATATTCTCCATCCGACGGATAATGTAGACCTGCTTTAATCCTACAGTAATCGCAATCATATGATAATTTTTTAAATAAATCTTTTTTTTCTGGATATTTTTTAGATAAAATTTTATATAATAAGTGCGCCTGATATGCGTGACCTGCTGGAAATGCTGGATGTTCTGCCTTACTACTGTCTATTGGTTTAATAGTATTATCAACTTGTTCTGGTCTAGCTCTATTAAGAAGATATTTATTTCCATATACTACTAATTTAACAATGGGATCTGTTATTATTTTATCCAATTCTTCCTCACTCTCATCTACATAAGGTAAAAATGCATAATGCACTCCGGGATTTGTTTTATAAAAAAAATCAACATCTTCTTTACTTCTGCCTTTTATATATTTTTTTACTAATTTTACTTCCTCTTTATTATTTGGATATACTGGTATACTAGGATAAAACGGTGAATATCCTTTAAAAAATAAAGAAAATATAACATATACTACTATAATAACAATAAACCGTTTCATTTTATTATTTATTTTCATTATTATATATTATAATTATATAAAATAATGAATCTTATACGTATAACCAATATAGCTGTGAAAAAATTAAAAAAAATAGGTACACCTGATATATTATTTTACTGTAAATCAGGTGGATGTAATGGATTAGAATATGTATTAAAACCTATTAAAGATATTCCCGAAAAAGCAGAAAAACAAAAATTAGATAATAATACAAATTTATGGGTATGTAATAGTTCAATATTTCATTTAATTGATACAAAAATAGATTGGGTTGAAGATATAATGGGAAATCGTTTCAGTTTTTCAAATCCAAATGCATCTGGTTCTTGTGGATGTGGAAAAACATTTAGTGTTTAATTATTTTCTTCTTGATCTGATTTCATTATCATAATCCTTTTTTTTTAGTTGATAACCCCAATGCTGTAATGTTTGTCTAATAGCCGGACTAATATCATAATCATTCCATTTCCCTTTTTTTTTCTTTATAATAGTAACTAACCATTTTCTAAATCTACCATTTGGTCCGGCTAATCCTTTCCATCTACCTATTTGATATTCGTCGTCTTTACTACGCTTTCCCATATAAAAATCACAATACCACTGAACCCAACCATACGGATGAGTTTTTTGTATCCAATTCTTTTTTTCCCAAAATTGCAGCGTGGTTCCTACCTTTACACCATATTTATTTATTTCTTTATCGTATTTATTGAATGGTTTTGTTAAATGTTCTTCTGGTATACCTTTCCACCAACTCTTTGGATAATCTTTATGTTGATTTTTTAAATCCGTTTTAAAATATTTGGACTTAATTGGTCTCCAATATGTTCCACCAAAACTTCCCATTTTAAACATTTGTCTAGGTGTTAAATTAGGTGTAAAATCAGGATAATCTGAAAAAAATATTATTCCATTCTTCCTTCTAGGTTTTATTTTTTTATTCATTTTTTTTGTCTTATTATATCTCTTTTTCTTTTTTTTTGTTTGTTTACCCATAATATATTTAATTTAGATTATTTTACAATTTAAGAATGGATATTTTTTGTATAGTTTAAATATAGCTTGTTCTTTCATTTTGGCTTCTATCATAACATCTATTCGTGTTTTATATAAATGTGGTATTTCTATTAAATAATTTGGCATAACTTCAATATAGTCACTGTGATGACCACATCTACCACTACCTTGTTCGCTTACGTGAAATTTAGGTTTAATGTTTCTACGTTTCCAACTTTCTAGTATAGCTGGTATATATTTTCTTGGTTCTTCAAATTTTTCATCAGGGTGTAATTTTTTATAACATTCATAATGATGAGTATCAAATACAATAGGTATATTTATTTTATTTGAAACATCAATGCAATCTTTTATAGAGAAGCATTTTTCACAATTTTCTAATACTAATCTTTTTCTTACATTTTCTGGCAACGACATAAATTGTTCACACCATCTATCTTTTGTTTTTTCTTTATCACCATACATACCTCCACCGTGAATAACCATAACTGAATTATTATCTAATCCCATTAAATCCAATACATCGGCATGATATTTTAAATCACATATAGTTTGTTTAAACGCATTTTTATTAGGTGTTCCTATTACATTATATTGTCCTGGATGAAATGTAAGTCGTTGTTTATACTTCTTTGATTTTTCTCCTATTTGTTTTAATAAGTCTAAAGCAAAGTCAAATGAATAATCCTCTACTTTAGGATTTGATTTATGAGGAAACATTCCACTACTTAATCTAAATACCTTTATACCATTTTGTTCATTCCAATCCATCATCGTTAATATATCTTGCAAATTTTGTAATATTTTAGATTTTAAGTGACCTATTCCCTTTTCTTTAACTGTTCGTATTATCATGCTTCTAGACGCAAACACGGGAAATCTTTCTTTTCTTAATATCGTATTTAAACAACATAACCCTAATTGTATAGGCTTGTTTTTACTCATTCTCTATTTGGTTAATACATATGTAGTATTAATCAAAATTAATTCAATTTTTTCTTCCATATTTACAATATTGCCTTTGTGAAAATCCCTTTGGTCTTTTACAGTTTATTTTTTTTTTATATTTCTTACTCCATTTTTTAGGTTTATCTTTCATATACTTCTTAACACTTTTTTTATATTTTTTTCCACCGCCAATTTTAACTTTTTTAACTCTTCTAGTACCCTTACCTTTCATCTTAGTTGCTAATTTTAATGCTTTGCTTTTTTTAGAACAAAATTTTTTTAATATCTTATAATCTACCGCAGAAGCTTTCCCACCTGTTATACTAGAACCTAAACGAGCATACCCCCAAGAATGCGCACTTTGATTAGGTCTACTACCACTTGAATAATATGCACCTTTTCCTTTTGCTACTATTTTTCTTAAGCCTCTTGTCTTACAACCTGTTTTGCGTGCCAATGTTTTATTTATTTTTAACGATTTAATTTTATACATTTTTTTTGCTTTTTTTATATGTCTAGATTCTTTCCGTTTAAATGATTTTACTTTTTTACGCTGATAATATTTTCCTTTTTTATATGCTTTTCTAGATTTTTTTAATTCCCTCGCTTGTTTCTTTTTATCTTTTTTTGAAAGGTGTTTTGGAACATATCTTCTAGGAACACGTGATCTACCTCCACTTATTATATTCATTATATATATAT
>CERI01047120.1_pt1 | contig 12046 bp, 12 predicted proteins | sample 350261 | NCBI WGS metagenome assembly CERI01 (sample SAMEA2620979, study PRJEB7988) | marine metagenome | isolation source: saline water (ENVO:00002010), including
GCAATTCGTATTTTCGTAATTTCTATCAGTTACTACATTATAGTTTGCGTCTTCCATCGGAGTATCAAAGGTAAAAACATGTGTGCTCGCGATATCATTCCATTGACTCCAAGATAAGTTTATCCCTTTGCGATCATTGGCATTAGTCGCATCATAATTATTGATATTTACGTAAGCATATGCTACTGGAAGAATTTCTGTGGAAGATGAACGTACATAGATTGCCCCGCGCATATGGGCGTGAGTTTCACATTGATATTGATATTCATTAACAGTTGTATCATTTGGCACCACCCATGTCAGTGTATATGTTCCGTCATTATTTTGACCTCCAGTATCAGTTATCACTACATCTGTGCGTGGTGTTCCGTGTTGCCCTTGATCGTTAAATTCGGTTATTTTTATAGGATGTGTTACAAGTTCCACGTATTCACCAACAGCATATATTGTTAGTGTAGTTCCGCGAATAGCATTAATACCCCCGAACAAACCACCATTGCCGTTGGTATCACTTGTTGTGTAGTAATAGTTTGAGTTACCAGGACCTATGTATTCAGAGTCTACAGTTATAGTGACTGGTGATGATACACAGCCTTCTACATAACTACCCCCTCCACCAACCGTTTTTGTCGGTGTTGATTCATAAATAATTAAAGTACCTGAAAATACGTTCGGACCACTACCCCCCACCCATTCTGCCGTAAATCCGGTTGTGGTTTTGCTATGAATATATATGCAATTCGTATTTTCGTAATTTCTATCAGTTACTACATTATAGTTAGCGTCTCCCATCGGAGTATCAAATGTAAAAGTATGCTCCCCCCAAGAATCTCCTGTTTGTACTGGGTTAGCTGCCCCACCCCATAACCACGATATGTTAATTCCTCTGCGATTATTAGCATTTGCATCATTAAAATTACCAGAATTTACGTAAGCATATGCTACTGGAAGAATTTCTATAGAAGAAGAATCCCCACCAATCGCTTTCGTAGGTGTAGATGCATAAACAATTAAAGTTCCAGAAAAAACTTCTGGATTACCATTATCCCATTCTGCTGTAAATCCAGTTGTAGTTTTGCCATGTATATGTATGCAATTCGTATTTTCGTAATTTCTGTCAGTTACTACATTATAGTTTGCGTCTTCCATCGGAGTATCAAATGTAAAAACATGTGTGCTTGTGCTATCATTCCATTGACTCCAAGATATGTTTATTCCTTGGCGATCATTGGCGTCAGTTGCATCATAATTACCCGAATTAACGTACGCATATGCTACCGGAAGAATTTCAATAGTAGCTTCATCGGTAATTTCTGGTTCTGGTTCTGGTTCTGACTCAGGTTCTGGTTCTGATTCTGGTTCTGGTTCTGATTGTGGTTGTGGTTCAGGCTCAGGTTGCGGTTCAGGCTCAGGTTCTGATTCTGGTTCTGGTTCAGGTTGTGGTTCTGATTCCGGTTGTGGTTCAGGTTCGGGTTCAGGTTCTGGTTCAGGTATAATATCTACCCCATATAGAACAAAGTATTCGCAATTATTCAAGTCTTCAACTGGTAATCCACCAACAATATTTTCTGATACATCATCTAACAAATTGGTGGTCCCCTCAGCAAAAAATATAAATCCTGATAAATCAACAGTATATGTAGTATATCCAGTAGTTTTATGAACTATCATATATATAGTAGCAACGCCATCCCGCGCTAAATTCAATATAAGATTTTTTACCTCATCTCTTTGGGACACGGTTATATGTGTTGAAAGTTCAAAATCATCTGATAGAGTATTCCAAGTGGCATGAGCCATCATTTCTTGAATTTCATTAATGAATATATTTGTTGAAGGTTGAAAATTTCTCAAATAAAGCGGATCGACAAAGGTTCCAGGACTATTTGTAATTAAATAAACGTCTTGTTGTTCGGCTTCAGGTTCTGGTTCAGGCTCAGGTTGTGGTTCAGGCTCAGGTTCGGATTCTGGTTCTGGTTCTGGTTCAGGAGTAATATTATCTCCATCAACATATACAGTAATATCACTCGTCAAATCTATAGAAAGTGGCTGGTCGAAATAAGTCTCACTTTCGATAATTGTCCCTAATGATGAGATTATTGTATTTTGATTAGTAACAATATTGTTGTAAATATCTGTTGAAGTTGTTCCTCCATTGGAAAACAATGTTATATTAACAATTATAGAACCTTGTATTAACTCTATAATTATGATTTCTTCTGGTAATCCGGTTTCGCTTGCTGTTTGTGCTGTTAAATCATTTATTAATGATTGTTGTTCTGATTCTGTTAATTCATTCAAATTGACATCACTAACTGTTATTTGGAAAGTTACAAAGTCCGTCAATTCAGGTTCTGGTTCCGGTTCAGATTCCGGTTCGGGTTCAGGTTGTGGTTCGTCAATAACAGGAAAGGTTATTGTAGAATAATTTAGAGCTTTGTCACTGTAAGTTAAAGCATAATAAATGTAATAAGCGTAGGATGATAATCCAGCTTGTCCTAAAAGTCCAATAATATTATGCTGAACTGTCAAATTATTACCACTTGGATCGTCAGTGTATAAATACAACTTACCGTTTTCAGGAATTGTGGTATTTTGCCAAACAGGGAGAATAGCCCCAGGGTAATCGAATGCTTTTGACGACCAATTGAAGGTATAATAAAAATAATACGCGGCCGATGATAATCCGGCTTGTCCTAAAAGTCCTAAAAACTGTAATTGTTCCGATAATGTAGTACCACTTCCATCTGCATGGTAAAACACCAATTGGTTTCCATCAGCAGCGTTGAAATTAGAACTAACTCCCCCTACTACATTAATTAGGTTATTTTCAGGTACTTTATGTATTATTTTTTCGGAGTCGTTATCTGTAGGTGTTATAGCGGGGCATTCTTGGATATATGGTCCAGTTCTTTTTTCTTCACCAATTAATGATATATCAAAACTAATCGTAGAAACATATTCCTCTAAATGTGTAATTTTTTTTACGGCAGATTGGAGAATATGTAATAAATTTTTTTCTGATGATATTAAAGCTAATGTTTCTTTCTTTACATTTTTTAATGAAGACTTAATTATAACAGAATAATCCTCATCGTAATGTGATTGTATGTTTAAACTATTATAATAGTTAGAGTATATTTCATTGACTTTAGAAATTAAAAGGGGTTGAACTATAATTGGATCTATATATTTTAAGGATTCAATTCCACAAATTCTAGTAATAATATTTATTGAATAATTTTCATGTTTATATTTTTTACCTTTGATTAATTGCGTATAAGATTCATAAATTTCCCCTTTGGCTCTATCTTTTAATTGCTGACTTTCATCATTCGTTTTTCTATAATTTTCAGACTTGGGTTGATTGCTATATTGATGAGCACAACGACGGCGATTTAATAATTCCTCAGCACTCTTCATTTATAAGTTATTAATATTAAAATTAAAATTATATTGCGCCAATCCATATTAAACCTAAATAAATATTAATACTTAATGGGGACTAGATTGATGGGGAATCAAATACGTCAGAAAATAAATTGGGCTTGTCATCACGCGCATCTGGATAAATCTTTACTAATAACTCCTGAACTTCTAGATAAATCCAATCAACATATGCAGGAAAAGTGGTATATGATGCGAGAATTGAAAATTACATATACTCGCGAAGATTTACAAAATAGAATGAATAAAAGTGTGAAAAAAATTGTTTCACAAGGCTGTAATTACATACGTACATTTATTGACATTGATAATATAGTCGGTTTAACATGTATAGAAGAGGCTTCTAAATTGAGAGAACATTGGAAGAAAAAGGGTGTGGAAATACAATTGGCAACACAGCCTCTTGAAGGATTAATGGAAAATGGTTGTGACATTGAATTATTCGAGAAAGGCGCCGAAATATGTGATATAGTGGGCTGCTTACCTAGCAGGGATGGTGATAACTCAGACGCTCATTTAGATATAGTATTTTCTACTGCGAAACGTTTAGGAAAACCTGTCGAGGCTCATTTAGATCAGTTAAATATTCCAAGTGAAAATGAAACGGAACAATTTTGTAATTTTGTTGAAAAATATGGGTTTCAAGGACAAGCAAGAGCCGTCCATTCCATAAGTTTAGCATGTCAAGATATAGATAAACAAAAAGAGGTCGCTGATAGATTAAAGTCCCTAGATGTTGGGGTTATTATTTGTCCTTCCGCTGCCATTTCAATGACACAGCATAGTGAATATGTTGCCCCTATTCATAATTCAATCGCACCCCTTAAAATTCTTAATGACGCTGGTGTAAATATTGGTCTTGGTATTGATAATATAAATGATTTATTTATGCCATTCTGTGATGGTGATTTAAATTTTGAATTAAGACTTTTGGCAGAAGCGACACGTTCATATGATACTAATTTATTAGTAAAAATCGCTGAAAACAAAATGGGTTTCCAAAATTAACTGTAATTTGCCGATTTTTTAATATTTAAAGAAATAATGAGTAAAAAACCCACGACTGATCTCCTAAATCGAAGTAGATGTATTGTCACTGAAATGCTTGAAGAAAGAGGTTATAATACAACCAAATGTTCTTCATTCTTACCAGTCGTTAAAGACGATGTTAAAGAACCTTTTGATGAAATAAAACTACAAAAAACTGATGAGATAATAATTGTTCGTTATATCTTAAAGTTAGATCCTAAAAAACTACCTGAAATTATTGATAATATGGCTAAAAAAAATGCACCGATTTTAAGGGATATGACGATCGTTTTTATTACTAATGAACTTTCAGAGAATGATACGGATAAAATTCGCGGCGTTGCAGGTATATTATCTCAAAAACACAATGTTTACATCCAAATTATACCATTTTCTAGACTCTTATTTAACATAACGAAACATAAATTAGTTCCGAAACATACCCGTATAACGAAAAAAGTTTTTGATAAAGACTATACTGATTTTCTAGATACATATCATATAAATTCACTTGATAAATTACCCTCAATATTAAGTACTGATCCTGTCGCTAGTTTTATTGGTCTGAGACCAGGTGAATTATGTAAAATTGAAAGATTTAGCGAAACTTCTGGTAAATATATCACTTATAGATTATGTTGCTGAAAATAAATCTTCTAGAGCAGTCGTATCTTCTTCTACTGTTATTTCATTTTTTCCCGATGTAGTCATTTCCCAAGGAAACAAAGTACAACATATTGTTTTTATATTAGATGGAAGATTACAATACTTATTTATCTCGGTTAAAGATACTGTTTCCCCCTTTTTAATACCAATATTACGCAAATTGTGAAATTCTACATCACTCAATTTAACCTCTGTACTATCTTCGTCTTTACAGATAAATTTGACGCATCTTGTGAATGGAAAATTAAATGACTCTTTGTCATTACAAAAACGCATATCTTCCATAAATACGCTTTTCGTTTTTAACTTATGAATATTATAACGAAGTTCGGTTGCCAATTTACTGACCCATTTAGAAAATAGGGCTAAAATATATAGAGGCCACCATAATACATTTATTACTAATTTGGGTAATATAATCATGTTGGTTAATAAATATTTTTTTTACCTTATATGATTATAATGAAAATTCATATCTTTCTGTTTTTACAGTTTTTTGCCTTATGTGGTAAATCTTTGTCTAAACAATTTTACACCATTAATCTTAAAAGTCAAAAATCTAACTCACTTGACTGGAATAAATTTAAGTACATAATTGTTGGTAATCAGTATTCTGATGTTGCTTCCGAAAAATGGGGAGAAATTATATCTGTTAATGAAAATATTAATTTGAATGAAATCGCTGCAATAGCAGGAATTCCTAAATGGATGACAAAAACCCCCGGTTCCAAATATTTAATTCAGAAAACGGTTTTGTTATACAGAAATCAAATTGATATATTTATCGATTGGGAAGAAAAATTTGTTAAAAAAAATCATATTACAGAGTATCCGACTATTCTTGTTATCGGGAGAATTAACGGAGAACTTGTGGAATTGGGAAGAGTATCCGGACAATATAATGTTAAAAGATGGAACGATTTAAGAAGTTTTTCTAATAATGTTAAATGAAATCTTTTTAATAATCATAAAGATAATATGGTATAGAATGGGAGACGAATCAAGAGATAGTCATCCATACATTCATAACGTAATGAATCCAAGTAGTACTACTGATAGATTTACGATGAGTGGTACAACTTCTTCAAATATTCAATCGGGTGCTGGTCGCTAAGGACTTATCCATGAATACGAGGGCATTTAGACTTTACCTCATAACAAACATATGGTCCAGTTGAACCACATGACTTCATTTGTTTTGAGCCACAATCAAGACCCACAAATGTTTGATTAACAATGACAAACTCTGTAAAATTTGATTTGGAAATATCTTCGTCGCATTTTACGAATCCAAATAATGAAACAAAAAACGATAGATAATACTTTACATTCATCTTATTCTTAATTCACAAATTACCTTTAAACATTGTTATTTGCTGGAAATTTAAATAAGGACGTAACGATACAATGACTTATGGCTTGTGTATATAGTGGTAAAGTGCGTGATATTTATAAATATGATGAACTAGAAAATTGTATAGTTCTTAGAGCGACAGGGCGCCAAAGCGCTTTTGATCGTCAAATTGCTATTGTACCATTCAAAGGGGTTGTTCTTAATCAAACATCTCTATGGTGGTTTCAAAAGACTAAACATATTATAGACAATCATGCCATAATGTCTCCTTCTCCGGATGTTCTCGTCGCAAAAAAATGTGTTCCTTTTCCAATTGAGTTTGTTGTACGCGGTTATATAACCGGATCAACATCTACATCAATGTGGTCTCATTACAAAGATGGGTGTCGTGAATATTGTGGTATTAAATTACCAGATGGATTAGTAAAAAATCAAAAATTACAAACCCCTATTTGTACTCCTACAACTAAAGACGTCCATGATATACCAATTTCACCAAAAGATATTGTTGAAAGTGGAAGAATGACACAAGATGAATGGGATTTTTGTTCCAAAAAAGCACTTGAATTATTTGAATTCGGACAAAAAAAAGCCTATGAAAGAGGACTAATTTTAGTTGATACTAAATATGAGTTTGGTCGTGATGTTAATAATAACGTCATTTTAATCGATGAAATTCATACCCCTGACTCTTCACGTTACTGGATTGAAGATACTTACCAATTTAAATTCAACAATCATCAAGAACCTGATTCTATTGACAAAGAATTTCTAAGACTTTGGATACGTGAGCGCTGTAATCCATATACTGTCGAGAAATTACCTGAAATACCCACGGAATTAATAGTAGAATTGGCCGAAAGATATATAGATTTATACAAAATTATTACTGGAAATGAGTTTTATTTTAATGAGACGGACAGCACGCTTTTATGTGAAAGCAATGATATTGTCAAAAAAATGACGCAAGATTATAGAAAGTACTGTTAAACAAGATAAAATGTTGTATAAAACACTTGAAGATAATTCTAAAATAATAATCGGACAAAATGCCAAAGAAAATTGGGATTTAATTGATAAAGCTGAACCAGAATGGACTTGGTTTCATCTAAAATCATTCCCCTCATCTCATGTAGTATTATGTTGTCCTGAACCAACAGAACAAAATCTACTTTCGGCCGCTATACATTGTAAGGACTCCACAAAATATAAAAATGTCCCTCATATCAAAGTATCATATTGTAAAATTAATAATATTAAAAAATCGGACAAAATTGGTTCAGTTTCTTATGTCAGCAAAAGGAAAGTTAAGGAAATTAAACCTTAAAAACTACTCGAAATTGTATAACATAAATCAAATGAGAAATAAACCGCTAATGAAATCGCCATTCCAACAGAGATCCATGCAGCTATTAATAGCAACATATTTTATATATAGATAAAAATGGTTGTATAAGGATATTCCTCATATAATGACATAATTACACATAATGGTGGATCTTATGTTTATGTTTTCTATTTGTATTTTTTCAGCACTAAGTAGCATTCTTCTTAAAATGGGAACAACCGTAAAATATGAGGATATTGAGGTACGGTTTCCTGGTCTTTTTCTTAATGTATTTCTTCATCAATATGTCTTAGATCCGTTTTTTGCTCTTCTTATAGCGATCGCTTTTACACCTCCATTACCACATGTATATGGAATGTTTGTAATGGCATTAACACCTGCTACTGCTGCGGCGAGTGTTTCTGTTTATACAGTAGATGGTGATGTCCCACTTGCTCTTGCTTTATCAATGGGTTCATTAATACAAAGTGTCGCCTTTACACCATTGGTTTTTACCGCCCTTATTAAACTGTATGGCTTATTTACTAATCATAGTGGTGTAGGTGGAATTGAATTACCCTATTTGCGTATGTTTTATCTAATGACTTACGTGCTTTTTATAATAAGTATTGGATATAAACTACGACAAAAAGGACCAAAACAAATTGTTGATAAAATTGGATTATATTGTCAAAGGTTCAGTATAGTATTAATGCTTACCGCAATAGGATGCTTTATAGCGAGCAAATCATTTATCAAAGCTTTCACATCAAGAAATCCTTATACACAATTTGGTTCAATAATAATTCTTATATACGGTCAATTAATTCTCGCTCATATTCCAATATGTAATCTTGAAAGTAAAAAGAAAGATACAAGTGTCTTCGTCACAATACGACGTAGCCCTGGTATAGCATTAGCAATCGCAGCAATATCATTTAACAATTATGACAACTATGGCGAAGTTATTGGTTATGTTTTGGTTTATGGTATGATAAGAGATTGGGCCACTTTACCATATAATTTAATACTTCGCAAAAAAAGGCTGGGTCATTATTTATTTTCCAGTGTTAAAGCCGAAAGACAAAATCAACTTACATCTTCAACACAAGATGAAATTCCATTAGAAACAATGGAATCGGGATAAATTTGAATGGAGGTGAAAGGATTCGAACCAATATACATCACGCGCTATGTGATCGCCTTACCAAATTAGGCCACACCCCCTGGTTTATACTAAGAATGGGGTCCGTGCCGAGAATCGAACTCGGAGCACCTGCACCCAAAGCAGGAATTTTGCCATTAAACTACACAGACTGGGAACGAGCCGACGACGTGATTTGAACACGTGACCTATACCTTACTAGGGTATCGCAATAACCATCTATGCTACGTCGGCCAATTACCGTCAAAACGGATTATACAAAAATGAACTAATTAATGAATTAGTTATTATATCACAGTTTAAGATATTCAAAAAATAAACGCATTATCATACAAAAATGGACGACGATTATAGTAAATCAGTGATTTATAAACTTGTTTGTAAAAATAGTAATGTAATAGAGTTCTATATTGGAAGTGCTAAAATTTTTATAAGAAGAATGAGCCAGCATAGTAGGGCTACTCGTAAGAAAGATCATAAACGACCACTTTATAAATTTATAAAAAAACACGGAGGGTTTTATAATTGGGAATTTGTTATTTTGGAACATTATCCTTGTGAAAACAGAACACAATTAACACTAAAAGAACAAGAATATATTAATTTGTATAATACATCGGGATTTTTATTGAATGTTATTAACGCTGATAAAACAACTTCGAATGGCTTAATTATTACAGCAGCTGATGATGATGATTATGACGATGACGATGATGAAGATGGAGATGAGGATTTTAGTAATTCTGTTATTTATAAACTTTTAAATGAGAATGTCGCCTCATTTTATATTGGAAGTACTAAGCATTTCTATGAAAGATATGAAAAACATCGTAAGACATATCTTGATGTTATAAGACAAAGGGCAAAACATCAAAATAGAATGTATTCTTATATTCAAGAAAATGGGGGGTTTTATAACTGGAAAATGATTATACTTGAAAAATACCCTTGTAATAATAGAAAAGAACTTGTTATGAGGGAACAGGAATATTTAGATGCTCTTCAACCTGATTTAAATAGTGGTAGAGCATATATTTCAACAGACGATAGAGTCGCTCATATGAAGGATTTATCCGTAGAATATTATAACAATAATAAGGAAAAAATGAAAGAAAATGGTAAAAAATGGCGTGAAAACCATAAAGAAGAAATAAAGGAATGTAGAGCAAAATACCAACAAGAACATAAAGAGGAAATAAAGGAAAGAAACGCAAAATATTATAAAAATAATAGAGATAGAGAGTTAGAAAAAAAGAAAGAAACAACGATATGCGAATGTGGTTGTAAAAGTACAAAAAGTCATTTACTTCGTCATAAAAGAAGAAAAATACATATCAAAAGAATGGCTGCTATAAAGATATTCTCAAAGTTAATTTTAAAGCATTATGCTAAGTAAAATACAAATAAACGCAATGTGTGTTTAAAAATCTCATTTATTTTTACGCACCAATATAAAATGTTCTTTGATTTATTTGATTGTTTTTGCTTAAAAAAAGAAGAGGAGGTGGGGATGGATGAAATAATAGAGGCATGCACTTTTTATAAATATATTGATGATGATAAGACGGAAATTCTTATTATTTGATAGATTTTTCAAATATTGCGTTCCAATTACCTCTTTCCCAGAATATTTCTTTTGAATTTTGAAATTTATTACAATATTGATGAAATGTGTTTTTATCATGAACGTAATAATATCTTGACTGACCGTTAAATAATACTGAGTTATTTCCTAGTTTAAATTTGCGTTTTTGAGAAAACGTGTCACTTTCATGAGCCCAAACAGTAATTAGCAATTTACCTCCTGGTTTAAGCACTCGCAATAATTCTTGTAAAGCGCCTACACGTTCTTCCTCAGTTTTGAGATGATGTAGAACAGCAATACACATTATAAAATCAAACTTATCTGATTGATGAGTTATACTTCTTACATCACCTAAATCTACATTTAGAGCCCTTTTTTTACAGAAATCTACAAAGTGGATACACGAGTCAAATCCAACAATATTGGAGAAACCTTTATAATTTTTGATATAAACTGAATTTTTTCCATTTCCACATCCAGCGTCAAGTATATTAGAATCTAATGTCATTAAATCACTAAAATCTTTAACAACTTTCCATACTGAATGACGAGTATTAGAAAATTCTTTGTGATTTTTGTTGTAGAATTCCATCTATCGTCTAATTTAATTGTATGTATATTGTCATTTTTCTAAGTTATGACTCCGGTTCATGTGAAGACTATAACCCACGAATTCTATCCATCAAAGTGGTATCAGACTCGGATGAGTAAAAAGGATAGAATTGGACGCCTTTGAATGTTATACCATTCGCAGCTGTATTATTAATATTTCCTACGTCTACCGATATTCCATTACCTACTTCTAAAGCGCCATTACGAACCCCTTTTGTACTGGAATAAGAATCTCCAGTTATATATGAACTACTATTCCATTCATATAATTGATAATACCAACCTTTATTTCCCCCGGAGCCCGACACTTTCGCTACCAAATAGTATTCTTTATTGCTATCAATACCAATACTGGTGCCTGCATTAACGCCGTCCGAGTGGGAAACTATCGCTCTGTTCGCAATCAACTGTAGACTATCGCCCTGAGATCTTCCTAGTTTTATGAAGGGTTCTTGTCCGGAAATCTGATCCGCCGTCGTATCTTCAAAATACATCCAGAGTTCGGAGCTTGAAAGTGTTCCAGCGGTAATAGTTCCTGTTTCGAAACCAAAAACCCAGGTTAGATCTTCCGAAGTTGCACCTGTACCACTATGAGTAAATGATGTTGAATAAACTAAGTTATCATTATTATATGTTGCCAAATTAGCAGGTGTAATGAGTTCGGACCATGTGACGAGTTCGGGTTCAGGTTCAGCTTCCGGTTCCGGTTCCTGCTCTGATTCAGGTTCAGGTTCGGGTTCAGGTTGTGGTTCAGGTTCAGGTTCTGGTTCTGGCTCAGGTTCTGGTTCCGGTTCTGGCTCAGGTTCTGGCTCAGGTTCAGGTTCCGGTTCTGGCTCAGGTTCCGGTTCTGGCTCAGGTTCC
>CERI01284214.1_pt1 | contig 12040 bp, 7 predicted proteins | sample 350261 | NCBI WGS metagenome assembly CERI01 (sample SAMEA2620979, study PRJEB7988) | marine metagenome | isolation source: saline water (ENVO:00002010), including
TTTATAAAATATATTAAAATTTTATAAAATATATTAAAATTTTATCTAATTTTCATCCATTTTAGTAAACAATCTCGATGGAATTCCACCTCTTATCCATCCTTCATCTGCTTCTCCTTCAATACAATTGGCTGGGTTACCAATAGTCATTTCTAATGATGGAACTAAAGGAATGTAAGTTAAATCATAATTGGTAACCTCTGAAGTGGGATCGCCTGATTTACTTTTATGTTGATAAATACCTCTTAATTCATTCTCTAGTGGAGTATTACTTGGTCCTTTTCCTAAATATGGTACTGTGTTAAACATTCTTTCATGAATTAATCCTCTCTCTCTAAGATTAGCATTTTTTGAAAAAATTAATTTATTATTTTCTTCAACATAATTTGAATCTATTCCACCTTTTACACTTCCCTGTAAAACCATTGAAGGCTGATCTACTGATAATTCTAAAGCTCTATTTATTGAATTTACTGAAGAATAATTTTCTAACATATAATCAGCAGCTGCAATATTCTCTTTATTTCTATTTGTCATATCACATGGATCATTTCCTATTCTTGCATTACTATTAAATATTCTATCTAATACAGTTGAATAATTCATCCTTATATAATTCTCATATATAATATTTTATTTATGGATTCGTATAATTATAAGCTCCTGCATGATTTCTTTCAAGGGCTAAAGGATCTCCTTCTTTAGCTGACAACATATTTCCATATAAATAATTCTCAAATGATTTTCTATCATTAGGAATTTGAGTATTAGGCATTGAATTATATTGTAGCATTGATCTATTAAATAATAATTCATCTCCTAAATTTGCAAATAATTTATTCTTTATTTTTTTATCATCAAATGGTTTTTCAACAAATTCTTTTACAGATTCATTTATTTTTTCTTCAACCTCCGGAATAAATGAAGGGGCCGCTGGCTTTCTATTAGTATCATATGTGATTTCTGGTAAGTTAACATTCATTAGAGGATTTGTAGTTGTAGGTTCTACAAAACTATCTTTATTTGCTTTATATACTTCTGGATTACTTAATATTGGGTATACCCCTGGTAATTTATTTGAAAAAGTCTCTTTATTTGGTTTTGATTGCATAAAATACAAAATATGTACTAATCCTAAAGTTACTAAACCAATTATTAAAATATTAAATCTAAAAGTTAATATAAACCCTAATATTACCATAAATATTACTAATCTAGTAATTGCATTTAATTTTTCTTCAGCTGTCATATTTTTGGTTGGCCATACTTCTTTTATTTTATCATTTCTTAATATTATTCTAGGATCATTATACCAAACTGTAGAATTCATTATATATATTCTTTATTTTATTTATTTTTTATTTTTATTCCTTACTTGAATTTACCACATTTGGAGGCTTTTTTTTCTTCTTTTTTCTATGAACTTTTGGTTTAGATGATGTATCAGTCTTTTCAACTTCTTCACCACTACTAAACTTATATTCTGGCATACCCATATTTGTATTAAAATTTCCTGTTTCCTTGATATTTGAATCTTGTTTTCTCTTATCCAATTTTGCTCTCATTCTTTCTTTTGTTCGTGCACTTTTTAAATTATCTTCCATTTTTCTATTAAATGCACCCAAATCTACTTTTCCTCCACCAGGCATACCCATTTTTGATAAAAAGGATTCTATATTTCCAATTCCAGGAATATTTTTCATATTAGATACAAATTCAGAAGCTTCTTGTAAAAGTTCAGATTCTTTAATATGACCACTCTTAATTTTAGTATCTAATTTACTTCCTACATTTTTAACTAAATCCATTAATTTTGTTGGATTCTTAAATAATTTATTGAATACATCATTTACTGAAGATACATTTTCAACATCTATATCTAAATCTTGTGCAGTTTCTTCCGCGATTTCTTTAGCTAAACATCCTAATTTACCATTCATCATACCATTTATATGATCATGAAGTTGATCTGCATTTGGAAGTTCTCTTGCTTCTTTTCCTTCTTCCCCTTCTTCTACATTGTTAAATATATCTTCCATTTCTTCAAGAGATGATTGGATTTTTTCTTTAAATTCTTCATTATTAATAGCTTCAAATAATTTAGCTGAGTCACCAAAACATTCTTCAGAATTTAAATCACCAACTACTGTAAATAAAATTAATTTTAAATATTTCCACAGTGTTGATTTTGTATTATCACTAATTTCACTATTCCATAATGTAACAAAATTAATTCCTGGAATTAAATACATATTATCACGATTTGAAAATATTTCGTTATTCTCATATAAAATATCAAAAAAGAACTGTGGAATTACTTTTAAACAATGTTCATAAATTACTTGCGAATATTTTTCTATTTCATTTTTATTTTCATCCTTATTATCCAAATATAAATATATTTGTTTTATTGGATTTTCTGTATTTTCTATAATATCTGGAAATGTTGTATACAAATCCTTTGAAAAATCCAAAATAACTTTTACAAATTCTTCTTTCATCTTTTCCTTTTTATTCTCATTATCTTGACTATTCTCATTGTCTTGACTATTCTCATTATTTTCATCATTCTCTAAATTAATTTCATTATTTAAACTATTGAATAGTTGTTTCATTGTTTCACTTATATTTTCTTCTAGATTTTGATCTTCTAGATTTTGATTATTTTGATGTGAATCCCCTTCTAAGTTCATAAATATAATATATTAAATATTATCTATTTAATATCTTATTTTTATTTTAACTATTATAAACTTTACATAATTCTGTTAAATTTTGTAAGTATTTTACAACTTTTTGTAAATTATCATCATCTAAAACTGATATATTTTTTTTTACAATTTCTATTTTTTCTAATACGTATTTTTCATTACCTAAATATTTTGCCTCATCTGTAAAATCCTTTTCTAAAAAATATTTTACATTTCCAGTAACAATATTTTCTTCATATTTATTTAATATATTTCTTTCCCAAATTGGCAAAATTAGTTTGGGATTAGCTTTTCTAAGGGTACCTAATGTTATTGCAGCTGCTTTTAAATCGTGCTCCTTTGGAAAAATCTCAATTAAATTAGTAAGAAGCTCATCTAAATGATTATTAAAAGCATTAAGTATTTCGGATTTATTATTCATATTTAATTATTAATATAATTTCTTTAAATTAATATTAATTAAAATTTAATTGATGTTTCTCTTTGTTCTTGTAATTTTTCCATTGATATTTCGCCTATTTTATTAGGTTCATAATTATCTGGAGGAGTTTCTATAGTATCAAGTGTTTCCCAGGTTACATTATTTCTTAATTGTCTTAATCCTCCATTTCCTTTAGCTGATAAATCATCAATTGATTGATCTAAAAAACTAAAGAAATCTGAAGAAACACCACATGATCCTAATCCATTAAATGAGAAGGCAGTAGGCTCTTCATTTTCCATTTTTTGTTGTAAATTATTTTTTGATGGTTGTAAATGATTTATTATCTGATTACCAAATAATACTTGGTTTCCCCTATTTAACAATAATAATGCTGGTACTTTATCAACTGTATGAGGTAAAATAATATCTTTTTTGTTGCCCATAATTAAATAAGTTTTACCATCATTTTTTTTTACTCTATTGTCTATACTTATAAAATGAATATCATTTTTTAAATTGCTTGTTGAAAGTGATTTTAAAATAGGTTCGCAATTTTTACAATAATTACTATAATAAAATATATAGCTCATTATATTTTTATAATTTATTTAACATTTTTTTTTAACTTATTTTAATAAAAATTGATTTAATAAATTATTATAATTATAATATAATAATGGAACCCTCTGTAATGAACATCAATGAAAAAAATAATATTTTATATTTTACTCTCTCCAATACAAATGTTAGTTATGCTAATGCTTTAAGAAGAACAGTTCTTAGTAATATTCCTACAGTAGTTATAAGAACTTTTCCATATGAAAAAAATGATGCTAAATTTGAAGTTAATACTACTCGTCTTAATAATGAGATTCTAAAACAAAGATTATCTTGTATTCCTATTCATATGCCACTGTCAACTGTTTTAGATGATTATGTCTTAGAAGTAGATGTTATTAATAATTCAGATCAAACAGTATACGTTACTACTGCTGATTTTAAAATTAAAAATGTTAATACTAATAAATATCTAAATGCTGAAACTGTTAATGAAATCTTTCCCCCAAATCCTATTTCTAAACAATATATTGATTTCTGCAGATTACGTCCTAAATATTCTGATAATTTTATTCCTGAACATATTAAATTAACTGCTAAATTTAGTATTGGCACTGCTGCTGAATATGGTGGTTTTAATATTGTTTCTATTTGTGCTTATGGCTATACTCCTGATAACTATTTAATTGAAGAAGAAAAGCAGAAAAAACTTACAGAGCTTAAATCTAAATATGAAGATGATGCTGAAGTTGAATATCAAATTAAAGATTGGATGACACTAGATGCCAAACGGTTTTATATTCCTAATAGTTATGACTTTAAAATTAAATCTATTGGTACTAGAACAAATATAGATATTATTAAAGATGGAGTAAGATATTTAATTTCTGATCTTGAAAAAAATATTGATATCTATTCCAAAAGTAATAAATTTATTAATAAAAGTGATATCACCATTGAAAATGCATATGATATCACTCTAGAAAGCGATTATACTATTGGTAAAATTATTGAACTTAATATCTATGAAAAACATTATCTTGGCGATCAACTGGTTTCTTTCTGTGGATTTAGAAAACCACATCCTCATATTAATGATAGTATTATTAGAGTTGCATTTAAAAATGAAACTGATATTCCAACTGTTTCATCTTATATAATTGAAGCCCTAAATGAAGGAATTCTATTTTATAAAAAATTAATTACACAATTTGGCGAACTTACCGATGAAGATAAAGCTGAGTTAGAGTCTATTCCGGTTTAGATCCAATTATATAATAAAATCTATTAGATCTATTCGGTCCTAGAATTATAAATATATCCAAAACCTAATTGACGAAGAGAATAATTAAGTGCATACATTAATTCTGCTGATTCTAATGAGTTAACATAATTAATTACATATTTTTTATTAATATAACCATTGTTTTCTCTCATTGCAATATATTTTTGATGTAAATTATACATATGTATTCTAAAATTTAGAGCATAATTTTTTAATTCACTATCCTTTTTAATAAAACAATTTATATAATTACTTAGCAATTCATTGGTATAGTCATGAATCTGTTTTCTAAATTTTGCAAAATCTATTTTGGCTTCTGGAAAATAATATAAATAATCTTTCACCTTATTTTCTTTTCTTAAACTTAAATACTGATATTGAAGTTTACTATTATTTCCTTTTAAGTTCTTAATATTTTTATAATTTGGATTTATAATTTTTGTTCTTGTTCCATCCATACTTTTAACCATAATTCCTACACAAAAAATATGTGTATTTATTGAACCAAAATCACTTTCTAAACGCTCATAACTTTCACCTAAAAATCTATATGGAAACCATAATTTACAAAATATATTATTTAAATTTAATGAATTATAATTCTCTCTTGGAATTTCTATTATCTCTAAGTTATCTATCTTATAAATTGAAATTAAATAAAGTTTCATTTCAGAAACTGGTAATACTATTCTATTTTTAGGATGTTGCATTACTAAGGAATACATTAAACTCTTGTCTAATTGACTTAAATCAAAATTTAAAAATTTGCAAATTTCTTCAAATAACTCATTAAATTTGGGCTGATCCTGAAAATATTTAATTTTTCCTCCAACACTTGTTTTTGTTGCAATATTCCAATCTGCCTTTTCTTTATCAAAAAATATATTTATCATTGTACCTTCAATTATTTCTTCACAATATACTTCTTTAATATCAAATTTATTTTTGAATGATTCAAATGATACTGATTTAGGTGGAGAAAATACATTTATTTTTCCATTACTAAATATAATTGAGCGACATAAACTTAATTCAGGACTTTGGTTTAAATTCTCTTTATTATATTTTAAAATATGATAAATTTTATTATTATGTAACCATTGAATATATTTAAATTTTTTTGCATCAATATTTTCTTTAGATGGATTGTCAATTATTTTCTCTAATTCATTAATTTCTTTTAAATTATAACTAGATTGCATTGAATATTCACACATTTTATTTTAATAAGCCTTTTTATCTTTAATTTCATTTCGTAATGTATAATAATTTCTACTATAAATATAAGGTAATGGTTGATACTTCCCCTGATATGATAAATTTACAATTAGGAGATATTATAGAAATTTTATCACCAGAAAACCCTATTTTAAATTTGCAAGAATTTTTTATTGAATTTATTAACTCTGATAAAATCATTCTATTAAATATCAATAATAAATCTCAAATTCAATTAAACATTATTAATGGAGAATTGGATTCAACTATTGAACAAATCAACCTTTTAAGTAGATCTGATTCTCCTAGTTTTGCAATTCAAAACAATTTAATTCCTGGAACTTGGGTTGAAATTTTATTTAAACTAGATGATTTAGAAATTAAAGGACAAATTGTTAATCTAGAAAAAGATCAAATTGAAATTAGTACTTATCCTAGTAATGATACTATTTATATTGATTTTGCATTTGAAGGAATACCAGAAGACCTAGATATTAAAAATATAAGTATTATTAAAAATCCAGTTGATGAGGTAATTCAACAAATTTCTAAACCGGAACCTTCTCTCTCTAAAATTGATGCAGAACCTGATATTATTAAGGATCAACTAAAACAAGACTTACTTGATGGAGATCAAATCATTCTTGGAGAAGATTTAGAAGATATTACTTTTTTAGTTGAGGTTCCTGAAAGCGAGAGAAGATATAGTCTTGAACTACAAACATCAGATCTTTTAGATGAACTACTATCTAATATTCCTTCAAATTTAAGAACAAACACTGTTTTAAATAAAATACATAAAACTATTGAAAGATATATTCAATTAAGACAAGCCTTTTCAAATATAGATTCTAATGGTTTATATAATTCACCTGAACCTATTAGTGATGATTTTAAACCTATTGTAAACCAATTATATAATCTTGAAATTAACCCAAAATGGTTTATTCCTGTTTCATTTAATCAAAAAAAATTATATGATGTCAACACTTCAATTATTAATGAACTATCTACTGCATCTGTAATAAATAATAATGAATTTGAAATTTTTAATGAAGAAACAGATATTTATTTAGATTACTTAAAAGGTTCATCCATTTCCGATGAAAATAAATATTTTGTTTATTTCAACAAAATTAATAATTTATATACTCCATTTAATAAACCAATTAATTATCAAGACAGTATATTTTCAGGTCAAGTAAATGCAAATATAACTAGTATTATTAATAATACTGATAATTTTGTAAGTATTGTTGCAGGAAATACACCAGGTGAAATTAGCAATAAATCTTATTTAATGACTGAATACAATACTGGTTTAAATTATTTAAAAAATAGTATTCTAACAAAATTAACACCTTCCGATACTATAACTATTTCTTCTGTAGTAACATTACCAATAGACTTTTTATTAAATAGTAAAATTTATACACCCAACTGCTCAATCTTAACAAAGACAGAGTTAAACTTAGACTATTTATACCTATTTAACAGTCTTAAAAATATAAATTCTGTATTAGTTGATGATTTAAATAATGTACAAATTCCTGAATTTGTTAATTTTAAAAATTATAAAAATTATATTCTTAACGAAACTCTACAAAACAATTCAAAAGATACATATAATTCATTTTTAAATAAAATTTTACCAAATAGTATTCAATCCCTTAAAATAATTAAAAATTTAAATAAAAATAAATTATCCAGTTATTCATTATCAAAAGAATTAGAATTATTTCATATTTTCCAAAAAACTATAACTTTACAAAATCAAATTGACGAATTTATTGATAAAAATATTAACTTTTATAAATCTAAATTATCATATCATAATAGCTTGTTTAAAAAATATTCTTCGCAAATTTTTTCACAACCTAACGTTAGCTCATGGTTTACTATTTTAGAAAAACATAAAGCATTATATAGTATAGTTGTTGAAGCTTATGATTTAACTCCAGATTTAACTACAGTTGAAGTATTGGATAAAATATTTGCTGTAGATTATGGATTGTTATTTACTTATGCTTTAATTAGAATTGATTTTGACTTACAATCTAACAATATTGTAAATGAATTTGTTGAAAAGTATAAACAATCAATTACTCAAAAAAGTCAAATGCAAAATATTTGTAAATATATTACCAAAAAATATTCCTCATTAGAAGATTTACAAAATGATAATACCGTTGAAATTGTTGCTGATCCAGAATTTGATAAAACTGATTATAAATTTATGAATAATTATAAAGATCAAGATACTACTAGTATTGAATTTAAAGAATTTTTAAAAACACAACTTCTTGAAAGTAAAGGATTAACTGCGCAAGAAGCAGAAAGAGAAGCCAATGCCCTAATATTAAATAAATTATTAGTTGAAGAAGGCGACTATGCTATAGTTAATATTACCACTCCAGAAGGTGTAATAACAACAAATTATTATATTAGAAAAAATAATGAATGGATACTTGACGAAGCATTATCTATTGGAAATGTAGAAATAAGTGATAATAAATTATTTTGTACATTACAGCCAGGATGTTTATCAAATAACACATGCAATAACTTGGATATAACAGATTCTAATTTAAATGAGGATGTATTAAAACAAATTTATTCAGAATTTGATAAAAAATATGAAGAACAAACTAGAAATGTTAGAGAGAAAATAGATGAAATTTTGCAAAATGCAATTTTAAGAATACGATTACTTAAAAGATACAATATTAAAAATTTCTATAAATATAACATTCAAAAACAAGAATTAAGTGATTTAATTGAAATTGATATTGACCTTGACCAATCCTCTCCATTTGAAAATCTACGTGATTTAATATTAGGAATTTCCGATTTTGTTAAAAAACAGAATTACATACAAAAATTTGTTCTACAATTTACTAGAGAACCTTTTTCTAGCGAAGATCAGTTTTGGTTATATTGTATAAAAACTAATGTAAAATTATTACCAAGATTTTTAAGTACATTAGCTAATGTTTATATTTCTGGTGGTGATTATCTATTTGCTATTGATAAAATTTGCACTGAACAAGGAACCATAAGTGATGACGGTGAAGCATTTGTTGATAAACATAGTGGCTATCATATTAAAAATATTGAATTTAATACTGAAGAAGGTTTTACTGAAGAAGGTTTTGTTTTAAAAACTAGAGAGAAACTGGAAAAGGATTTGGGCGATGCAGTTTTAGAATTAGCAAGCGCCCCTACACCATCTGGATTAGTATTAACTGAAGAAGGAAAACTAGTATTAAATATTGTTAAGGCTATTACTGGTCCATCCGGTATGGGAATAAATTTAGAATCCCAGTATCAATTTATAGTTGATAATGTATTAAATATACACAGACAAATTGCACCTACCAAAGAAAAATTTGAAAAAATATCTGCTAAACTAGCTAAAGAAGGAAAGAAACCTATACCATACGAAGATCAAGTAGGAAGACCACTAATTATTTTAACTTTTGTTTTTATTTCAATAGCTATTCAAACAAATATTCCTAGTATTGAATCATCAAAAACATTTCCAAATTGTATAAGAGCATTTGAAGGCTATCCATTATTTGGCGAGGATGAAGCACCAATAATTTATATAGCTTGCATAGCAAGAAAAATGAAAAATGATGCTTATCCTTGGTCAACAATTAGAGGTTTGAAAGAAGAAAAAATTGTATCACAGATTAAAAATATTTTAGATGGTGATAAATATAAAATTTTAAATATTCCATCTATAAGATTAAAAATAGATGAAAAAAGAAGATATTTAAAAAATACTAGAAAAAAACTAAGTGAAGAAATTATTGAAAACTTAGATCAAGGAATATTTCCACCTTTATTTCCATATAGTGTAAATCCTTCGCCATTAACAGATACATTTAAACAATCGTTAGGTCAAAATATTAAATCAGGAAGTATAATGCAAGAAGATCAAATTGGAATTATAAAGTCTAAAATTATTCAATTTGGATTAGCAGTACAACAATCAATTATAAATATAGTAAAAAAAGAAAATCCATTAATATCAAGTAAAACTGGAGTTATTTTTATGGAAAATACATGTTGTAATTCATCTTCTCCAAAAATAGTAAAATATTTTACTGAAAAAGATAGCTCAATTAATCAAAATAATGCAATCGTGATTTCAATGTCCAATATTTTAAAAGATATTAAAACAATAGTTACTCCATATATTTTATATGATCCTAGAGATTCAAGATACTATTATCCAGAATTACCAGAGAATTTTTCTTCAGATACTATTTATAGAGCATTTATAGTATTTTGTAGAGACAAAAATTTGCAGTTTGACGAATCTTTATTAGAGACATGCAATTTATCAAATAAAGAAATAAATTTACCAACCGAAAGTATTATAGAAAAATTAAAACAAGACGGTATCAGTTATGATCAAAAATTATTTGAAAAATTATTAATGATTGTTAATAACAAAAATACTGTTAAAGTTAATTATAATCCTAAAAGTGTAAATATTATAAATAAATTGGAAGATTTACTAAAGATTTATCAAGAATCTGATTCTTCATTACCAAAAATAATAGTTTCGGAATTAAATACATTAATTGATACGTATTCTCTAGAAAAATCACAACAAGAAGGAAGAAAGCTAAAAAATTATTTGGATACTGAAAATAATCTTCTTTTAAATAAAATAAATGAGTTTGTAACTGTTAATAGTGGTTCAAGTAAATCCAAACTTAAAAATTTTACAAGTTGTATTTCAAATATTGAACAATTTTTAGAAATAGGAGAGGATATACTAATGAATAAAGAAAATCAAACAACTTTTAGAACTATAAATTTTATTAAAGACTCATTATATAATTTAATTAATTTATATCCTAATATAATTTTAAATAAAATAACGTATGATAATGTTCAAATACCAAAACACTGGAAATTAACAAACAAACATACAAATGATATCAAAGATATGTTACAAAATTATTATAAAATTTTTAATAAATTCTTTGATAATAAAGATTTAGAAAGTATCCTAAAAAATATATCTGTTAAATGCAAAAATATTTTAGATTTAGCCCGGGTAACTCCTTACTATGCAGAACGTCCTGATAAAAAATCTAATAAAGAATCTATATTTGATACCAGATTAGTTTTATTATTATACAAGTATTATTTTCTGCAATCATTAAATATTCATATAGAATTAAGTGTTCAAGATAAAAAAGAAATATCCGAAATAGAAGTATTATCTATATCTCAGGAAACACCTTCATTACCATTAGAGGTTACTACTAATATTGAAACCGGTAAACAGGAAAACCCAGTAGAATCATTTTTAACACAAGCTACTATTGCAGGAGCTAAAAAAGAAAAAATGGAAATAGTTGCACTTTATTTAGTAAATATGATTGAAATTATTTGTATAAATAAAAGTGATATTGATGTAAATAAAGAATCAATAATGAATAAAATTTTAGTATCTAAAGAAAGAGAGAAAAGTGATATAACCGATTATTTAAAAAATTTAACAGAAGAAGAACGCGAAGTTGAAAACATATTTAAAAATCAAAAATTAGAAAAGTGGGGATTAGGATTGCAAAAAGGATTAAGAGAATATGTTGGAGAAAATTATGATAATGAAAGAGAGAAATTAGAGCAACAATTAATTAATGATAAAAAATTTGCAAATGTATCAGAGAGAAACCAAAATATATATGCAGATGATTTTATGCAAGAACAAGCTATAGCAGATGAAATTGATCGTGATGAATATTCATTAGCAAATTATGCAGGAGAAGATGAAAATGAACCAGATTATGATGATTTTGAAGAAACTGATGAATATTA
>CERI01019294.1_pt1 | contig 12025 bp, 16 predicted proteins | sample 350261 | NCBI WGS metagenome assembly CERI01 (sample SAMEA2620979, study PRJEB7988) | marine metagenome | isolation source: saline water (ENVO:00002010), including
GTCATTTGAGTTTTGTGAAGAAACATTACAGTATTATATAGGAAAAATAAAGAGAGGTCAAGCCCCTCTCTGTATTATTCACTACTTTTTTGTATGATGTATGCCCTACCTTGCTCATCAAATCCGTCAATATCAATATAAACTGGTTCTCCTGAAAAATTATCCACAGGAGCAACTAAGAGATAAGGTCCCGGAACTCTATCAGTTCTTATATCATATGTTCTAAAATTAGAAATATGGAAGTGAATAGTAACTACTTTCTTACCAGGATTACGACAAGTATATCCAAGTTCTCTCATATGATAAAAGATTTTGTTGTCACAACCAGGTTTACCCATCGTGTAATTCATACTATCAGATGTTGCTACAGGAGTCCTGAAGACCCAACAATCCTGCGATGCTGAGTTTTCATATGGTTCAATCTCCCAGTTCTTACCATCCCTCGTAGATGTCTCCCATCTACTCAAACCATAAAACTGTTTATCCATATTAACACTGTTAAAAAATCGAAGAGTATCATCAAAGATAATATCTGCATTTGATACAATGCAGATCTCTTCCTTCATATGCTCATTACAATATTCAAAAAGACTCTGATACGTTGGTCTTTCTTTAGTAACTATTTTTTTAATTTTTGGAGAGTCAAAGTTTAAATCACTACCCTCTTCCACAAAAATATAGATATTATCAATTTTATCTATACCAATATTTTCATGAAGACAATATAAATATTCTCCATTTCGAATATGATTTTTTGACTGAAAATATTCAATAATAAGATTCAACATTAATCTCCTTTTACTATCCTATAAGAGTCTTCATCTATGTGTTGTGTAGAAAATTCAAACAATTCTGTATCCTCAAGAGCAATCATTTGATGTCGAAGACCTACAGGAACTTCAAACTTATCTCCTCTATGTAGTATGATAACATCTGCATCATCTAGAGAGTCTTCAAAAGAATAAAACAATTTTATAGATCCGGATTGCAAATAAAAAGTTTCTCTTTTTATTTTATGATAGTGCCAAGAACACTTCAATCCTTTAACAAAGAAGAGTATCTTACCACAATAGTCTTCATTATTAACAATCCATTTTTCATATCCCCAACCTTTAGGGACAAATTTTTCTAAAGAAGTCTTCATCAGAAATACCTTTATCGTCTATAAAAAGATCTGCGTGAGGTTTACCCATAATCAACTGATGATACTTACAACCCCACATATTTAACTGAGATTCAGTTAATGGATGCAACAGTTCATATGCTGCCTTAGATGCTTCTTCATGGGATTTATCTTTATTTCTACCCATTGCCCTAGCAGTCATGTAAATTATATAATGACCTTCATCATATAATTTATTCACCATTTCAATTCTATCTCTTTTGGGAGTTGCACCTTCATATTGACATGTGCCACACCCTTCTCCTGGAGTACAAATTGTACCATCAATATCAAAACAATATCTTGCCATCTTCACTCACCTCAATCCAATTCAAATTTTCAATAGTCTTAATCTGATCTTCTACAGAATGATTTGCAATATAAGTTCTATGATGGTGTGGTTCCCATCCTTCAGCACATGTAAGTTCTTTTAATTTACCTAGGTTACAATCATTCCTAACAAAGAAAGCATTGAGTCCATTGATTGTACCAACAAACACATACCCTCTTTTCTTCATCACATTTATATTTGCTTTAAGTGATGCATTACAATACCATCCACTAATATGCTTATCATGCCTATTATATTCCTCATCATATTCAACTGTCACTGATGGTTCCATACCAATAGAAGCACAATATTCAATACAAACTACTCTTGGAGAAATTACGTTGATAGCATCAAGCAAGTAAAGATCAATACCATCAACGTCAATACTCAAGAAATCAACATCCCCAGTATGATATTCAGAAATAATTTCATTTACATTGTCTTTGGTGACCCATTCTTTATGATAGACAATACCATCTTGATCAAATGTTTGTGGAAAAGTATTATCTATAAAAATTCCAAAAAACTCATGATTTTGAATTAGATTTAACGAATTATTCTCCTGGAAAGAAGCTCCAATTTCAACAAATACTCTACTATCAAATCCTATATTTTCAAAGATATATTCGATAGCACCATCTTCACCATTTTGAGAATATACTTTTTTAGAGTGTTCTTTGAGTTGATTCATTTCCATTTTTCAATCAGCATTTCAGTAAGTTTAAAAGACCCAAGAGGAGAAGCATTTCTTTCGTACCAACTCCTACATGCATTGTGCATATACTCCCATTCTTTTCTAGAAATTTTTTCTATCTTTTCTGCTGCTTCTTCTGGTGTTTTTACACCAACATAATGAACACCCTCAATCCAAGGTTCATGATAGTTTACCACATCACAACCTTCAACAACAATTGGAACCGTACCATGCCCCATACATTCAATATCTCTATTACACTTAGGACCATATCCAGGAAGAAGCAAACCAAACTTTGAAGAAGCAAGGCGGTCTTGATATTCTTCTTGCGTATAAACAAGAGATCCTCCAGGACCACTATCACCCATTTTTACGGGCATAGCAAATTCTTCTATACAAGTAGACCAATCATGCTTCAGTCTACCATTAGATTGAACTTGATTCTCAACCTTGCCCATAAAAATAGAATGAATAGGTCGATCATCATAAGAATTGATACCCTTTTCAATTCTCTCACAAAGTTTTCTGGGATGTCTTGCAAAAAATGTCCATGGGTGAATTTGTGGATGATTTGGTACTGTATTGCCAAATAAACCTTGAACAAATGGTGGAACTGGTCTATCATCAATTCTTGCTCTATCCCAGATAAGAAAAGTTTTTGCCTTATTTGCCCAGATATAATCTTCAGAAATATAAGAAAATTCAACCCATCCCATATCTTTCCAGATAGCCATCATCTCACGACAATTAACCTCATAATCTGGTGCTTCTGCATAACCGGGATATTTTGGTTTGTAAATTTTAAGTTTAGATGCCATTAATTACCTCAATATTTTTTTGATTTAAAACGTAAGTTCCAAAATTAGATACAGCAATGGATGCTGCTTTATTTGCATATGGTATTGCATTTTCTATTTTACCACATTTCAAATAAAAGTAAACAAGTGCAGTAAGAAAAGTATCTCCTGCACCACAAACATCATATGTACTTACTTTTTCTCCAGGATATAATTTACCCCGATACATGGCACCCTTCGATCCTTGAGTCACAATTAAATTAGGATGATTTTGATTTTCTAATTTTTCATATTCATAGTTATTGATTTTGATAAAAGTATTCTCAAGGGGAAGAACAGTCTTTTTACTATCAATAAAAATTGGACCATCAAACGACTCTACTAACTCAAACATTCTTTCAGTGGTAATAAACCCTTTATCATAATCAGATATTACAAGAGCATCAAAATGTTTTTGTGGCAGATCATAACCAAGAGATTGAATTTCTGCTTCAGTATCAACTCTCAAGATTTGCTGACTATATCTTTCATCAACAAATCTAGTTTTATAAATTTTTTCTTTTTGAGTTATTGTAGTGACATCTAAACCAAATGCTTCTAAGTTATTTCTAACATTCCACACCATACCATTTCTTGTTTCTTTTTTAGAGTATTTTAAAATAGGTACTGGTGCTTCAGGGTTTAATCGATCACAAGTTCCATAAATCCACTCATCTATACAACTATCACCTATAAGTAATACCTTGAATTGTTTGAGTGGTGGAGTAATCTCCGAGTCTATTGAAAAATCGAACTGCTTTGGCATACTGTGAACCTACTACTTCTTTTCCTTTCCAGTCGGAACCTACAACCATTATATCAGGTGAGATGGATTCTAGCAAATCCTCCAACTCTTTCTTGGTGTCAAACACATGAATAACATCCACATATCTTATTGCAGATAGCATAGTGGATCTATCATGTTGCGAAAAAATAGGTCTCTCGGGACCTTTCATCTCTGCTACCTTTCTATCGGAATCGATAGCAACGATGAGATAGTCACCAAGAGACTTGGCATACTTTAGGAGATCGATATGCCCCGGATGAAGCACATCAAAACACCCATTTACAAAAGAGATTTTCATTTTTCACCAACAATCATAAATGAATTATTTAAATCTACACCAGATACAAAAATATTTTTATATCCACGATCATTCATATATTGATTGATAATTTCTGGAGTAAATACATGCATATGTTTACGATTGTTCCAAGGTCTCCAGTATTTCTGACTAAAATCTGGCAAATACAAAAACAAAACTCCACCAGTACGAAGTTTATCATACCAATAATTCATTGTATCAACCCAATCCGGAACATGTTCAAGACAATGACTTGAAAAGATATAATCGGGTTGAACATTTTCTGGAAGATTATTTGCATTCCATGGATCATCAAAATCAAGATCAATAGGAGTTGCTCCAGGAAATGCCCATTCAGGTTTCATACAACCAATATCATACCCATTTCCCTTACAGATGTATTTTGCAAAAGGAATGGCAAACTGCGAAGCATTTCCTTGAGACTGAAACTTCAAATATTCAGAGTTTCTATAATTAATTGTCTCGATCATTTAAATAACCTTCCTGTCATAGTCTAAAATTAACCATCTATTACCATTAAAATGAGCATTTAATTGTATATGATTGTTTGCTCTAATATCATGGTAAATCAATTTTGATTTTATATCTTTACATACACTATCAACTAAACAACAGAAGGCACTATCAACACAATGAATCTCTTCCGCATTTTGAATGACTTTCATATATGAAAGCATATTATCCGTTTGTCCTTTCTGAATTTCAATTATTTTAATATTCTTATTAAACTTACCACTTCTCCAAGACCACAATTCAATTGGATAATCTGAACTAGCACTAGAGTTCTTATGAACAACAATATAACGTTCAGTATCACCTACCAATTTTTCATATACTTCATCAGTATCAGGTATATTTTGAGGTAAATGAAAACTATTATATCGTTCTTTAAAAAGAATACCTGCTTCTTCATAAAACTGTCTCATAAAATTGACAGATATGTATTCAATACCCGGAGAGTTTACTCTATGAAATCTGCGATAATAAACCTTTTCAAATCCAATTCTAGTAACATCCCATCCCTCACTCATAGCCCATTCATCTACTTCCTGCTTACTAACAGGAGTTTGAAATTTCATTGGATGAACAATGATATTGTCAAAATCGGAGTATAGAGAATTTACAGTTTCATAATTATGTTCTTGACAAGGTATATGCAAAACATCACATTGCTTTGCATATTGATGTGCTATTCCATTACAAATAAAATGATCACCCAAAGATGTGTGATGATGAAAAATTAAATGTTTCATATTAAAGATGGATAGTCCGTACATACTCCATAAGCATTATCATAATAACATGTATTGATTAATTGTTCAATATCAAAAGAATTTATTAAAGGAATAATAACATGATCATCAACTTTCATTTTTAAATCATGTAACCATATCTTTCCATTTGAAACATATGTAAATGGATCTGAAGTATGGCAAAAAGAACGATATTTCCAACATTCTTTTGCAGCATCAACATTTTTGCAATGCAACCAAAGATAGTCCTTTCTTGATTCAATCCATTTATGACTTACTTTGTATTGAGGTAGATCATGACCCAACCAAATTTCACCGTCAATAACACGAACATCAATTTCTACATCAAATCCATTACCAATAGCACAATCAATATAACTTGGTCTATTTTCTTGGTCTAATTTTTCACCACGTATATTTCCTCTATGAGATATAATAATCATAGTTCTTCAATCCTCAAAGATTTATCTTCAATAAACAAATCATAAAAAGGTTTATTTGCATTTAATTCATGATACTTTGCTCCCCATTGATCCAACTGTTTTTTAGTTAAATCTGTCCAATCAATTTGCTTTCTAGAACCACGAGCAGTCCAATAAACAATAGTATGACCTTCATCATAAAGTTTATTGATTTTTTCAATATTTTCTTTAATTGGTTTTGCCTTTGTATAATCGTGTGTAGTGCCAAAGTCTACTGATGTTTCACGATGACAAATGGTTTCATCAATATCCACGTAAATGACTTTCATTTTAAAATCTTTCTCCTATATTCTTCTTTTGGGCATGTGTCAATTTCTTTAACATTTTCTTTGGTTAAAGATTTCATACCTAGTGACTTAGCACCAATATAAATTTCAGCAGACTTTTCGCACATCATTGTAGAAGCAATACATTCTTTTGTGGATGTAGATGCAACAATTATACCATGATTTTGTAATAGAATCAATTTAGGAAAATATCCTTCAAAATTTAAATGATGATAAACAGAGTTTTCAATCTCTTTCATCAATGGAGCACCTGGTGTTGCGTATGGAACAACACAAGACTTTGCACCGTTCCTTACAATTTGATCTGGAAATAACCTAGTCGTGGCAAATGTAAAGATATCATGAGAGCATAAAATTTTATTAGTCTCTACAGGATGTGTATGAGATACATAATTTACTAATGGAAATTTTTCCATGAACCAAGCATGAAAACAAACTTCAATGCTAGGGACTCTATCAAAGTTACCAATCTGTACACCATCAAAGTTACAAGGAACTAAGTCCTCATCATTCATGGTTTTCAAATCTGCACCACTTGCCTTTACAACAAATCCATCTTTAGTTCTTGCAGATACATTTCCCTCTCCAACAATTGTATATGGACTTACTGCCCAAGCTAATTCAATCAAGTCAGACATACTTTTAAGAATTTAGTTAGTTTATCTATATTCACTTTCCAAGGTGAATTTAATCCACCAGAAATAGAAAGTGATCCTTTGCTTTCTACACACTCTTCAATCTCATCAACAAACTCTGTGTGGTCAAAGTGGTGTAGATTAGTATGAGACATTGAGTATTCGAATCTACCATTTACATCAAAAAACTTTGGACTATTAATAGAGATTACCTTTGTTTCTGGTGGAGAGAAAATTACATTACACATACCTCCACCAATAGGACCTGCTACTATTTTAGCACTACTAAACATAGCAATCTTTTCTTTCATTAACAAGTTTTCACAAAACACTTCTTCAAACCCCCGAGAAATAAAGAGTTCTGCCATCTCATCTTCATTGACACATTTCCTGCGTTCAGTATAGTTTGTACCAATGTTTTCTAATTTATTATGTAACCAAGTACGACGAGAGATATAAATCTTCTCTGGTCCTTTACTTTCACTTTTCATACGATTCAAAACTTCAAACACTTTTTTATGAGGTGGTGAATTAGAAAGACGATTATGAGTAAGAGAAGAACCAACACAGACATTATTATATAAGGTATTTTGATTTAGAAATATAACATCGTTTCTAGTAATACCTAGAAGTTGTAAACACTCCCAAACAAATGGATAAAGATCTTCCTTACCCTCTGGAGGACTCACTAACAACTTCATATCTGGATGTATCTTTCTCTCATTGAAGAAATGGTAAAGATATGGAAGAGTATCGTAAATAAAGTGATAATAGTTCGCCATATTATAGACGAAATAAAATACTGGAATATCACAAAACTGAGTGAATCTTACAGGTAACCACATCTCATATTCCATTGTCTCTTCATAAACAGTTCCCTTATCAAGAGACATAAACTTTTCAACCGTTGGTAAAACAAGTTTTTCTGTTTTAGTAGACCACATCAAAGGTTGTGGATAGTGTTTTGAATGACCAACAAACCTTATCTGCTCAAAATATGCGACCTCAAGTATTCTATGATTTTCATCTACGGGAGCAACTCTCCTTGTCTGCCCAGAGTCCCAATACTTAATTGATAATGTAGTCTTATTCATACAAGATCGCTGATTGGGGGAATATTTTCTGTGGTTTCTATATTATCCATATCCCTTGGATTCAAAGAATTTCTATGATTTACTCTAACTTCTCCACCCAAATTTCTAATAGTTTTATAGTTATCAAAAATTCTCCTATTCTTATCAATAAGATACTTATATTGAAATCTTTCTACAGGCACTTTCTTGTCATATACTTGATGTGTAAGAGTGTCTTCAAAATTTATTGGATAGTTTCCATCAAAGTGTTTATTGATATCTAAAACAAAATTATAAGTATCACAATAAACTTTCATAGATTTTCTATTTCCATATGCAACAGCATCACAGACTATAGGAACAGAACCATTTAACTGCTTATTTTCTCTATCAACTGTAGGAACTCTGAAATCACATCTGGGAACTGAAGAAAATATCTTCAGTTCTTCACTCTTAACAAATTCTGGAAATTCATCTACGATCAAATCAGCCCTAAATTTCAAGTAATTATCATATTCAAAACCATTATCATCAGCATACTTCGTTGCCATATTGAAGGCATTCATGTCATTAAAAAACATTGACATGGTATGAAGAGGTATATACTTGCCATCTATCTCTTGTCTTAAAGATCTCCAATGTGTATTATTAAAATTACTATGAAGATTAAATTTTTCTAAGTAAAAACCCTTTAACCATGGAGATAAATTTTCTCTTACATTATCATAGTAAACTTTATCAATATCATTTATTGATAGAAACAAATCTACATCATATTTTGTTTTTTGTAGGAGGGGCAATAAGCAAACTTCATATCTAACACATCTTCCAGATATCAAGACAGATACTTTCATTTTTTATATCTAAAACAACAAACTTCTACATAATTTTTCTGAATCACATTGCAAGACAAAAACTCAAAATTTAAATCATACTTTTCGCATATATCCTTGTGTGCCTTTCCTTCACCACATTCAAATTCTCCAACACCACTTCCATAATGACCACCCCAATCGTCGTAAATTACAATAGTTCCATCAGAAAGTAGATTGTTTGAAACGACCCACTCCAATACTTGCATAGATGAAGTGTAAATATCACAATCAACATGAAGTATTCCTATCTCTTTTTTAGATACTTCATCCAATAAGTCCTGATTTAAAGTATCACTAAACCATCCAGGAACAACCTTAACATGTGGCAATTTATTTCTAACTTGTTGTACGGTAGATCCGCCAGAAAATAATCCAGGAGTCCAATATGATGGGTTGTTTTTATCTAGATTTTCTTCAGGCAATCCCTGAAAAGAATCAAATCCATAAAAATCTTTATCTAAACCAACCTTATTATAACTCGCAGTGAAGTTGGAAAGACTATTGCCCGTATAAACACCAAATTCTAATAAAGATTTGCCTTTTAAAAATTCTTTATTTTCTCTAACAATAGAATCATATAAATTTGATTTACTATTAGGAGTTCTCTCAAGTCTTTCGGTAAAATTCATTTTCATTTCGTAAAATAATCTTTTTTATATATGTATGAATGCCAATCAGTAATATCAAAAAACTTTTGCCAATACTGATAAGTCCTTAAATCGTTAGGTGTTCCCCAACAAATATAATTATCAATCTCAAAATTCTTTACTTTATACCCCAAACGAATTGCTTCATTAAGCATACTATCAACATAAAACTCACCATTAGTTCTAACATCATTCTTGTAGAGTGATTGCAATGACTCAGTGAATACTTCTTTTGAACGGAAGAACATTGTCCCAGTGATTGCAAACTCTTCAATGGGATTAGTTCCTTTGAAATCTTTTACGTCAACACTAGAAACATTACCATCTTCATCACAGTTTACCCATGAATATGCATTTGGTTGAAGTTGACTGGTATAATTATTTCTATAGGTCCATACTATTATATCATTACTTTCATCATTTACCAACTCTAAGAACTTATCTGCATCATAAAAGACACCATTATCGCAAGCAGAAACAAGAATAGACTCATCACCACAATGTTCTACAATCTTCTCTGTAGTGCAAGCCTGCCCTTCTAGTACCTCATCAATCCATACAACATCATCACCAGGTGCTTGGTGTCCTTTCAAACAAGCATAGATGGTTCTGTCAGTCTTGGGAAGACAACGCACTGCTTGCTCAACCATATTCTTCCCATTCACAGGAATAAATGGTTTGGGGTGTGCATATCCCTGCTTGGCAAAACGACTACCAGCACCTGCCATAGGAAGTGCAAGAGTACAGTTCTCTATCTTAACTTCCTTCTGCCCCTCAAGTGCTTTGCGATAATAATTTGACCAACTATTGTAGATGTCAAGATCGCCAGGAGTTCCCCACTGTAACATATGAGGAACTTCAAAGACTGTATTGTACAGTCCATCACGAATCATCAAGTTATAAATCAAACTCACATAATACTCACCATTGATGTTGATATCTTCATCCATCAACTGCTTAAAGTACTTCTTGACGTAACTTCCTTTTCTAAAATAATAATTACCAGCAGAAGCGAACTCAGACATCTTATCATCTGTAAATGGTTGCTTCTCTCTAACCTCTAAGATTTTTTCTTCTTCAGTGCGACAAAAAGCATAATTATCACTACCCAACATATGAGGATGAAATCCTGTGTAGCAAATTACAGATCCATCACACTCAGTATATTCAACATGTTCCTTAAACTTCTCATAATTCCATTCGATAGAGAAATCACAATAATTAACAATTACAGGTTCATCATCTTCAATTAAATTTTCAAACTGAGATACAGAAAATACTGGACCTTTTTTATGACGAGAAACAGTAACAATCTCTTTGTTCTCAGAGATACCCTCTAGAACTTCAACAATATTTGTTTCTTTCTCATGTTTATCATTAATAATAAAAACAAAGTCAGAATCTTTTGGATACAAATCCACAATATGTTTTATAACTTTTTTTCCATCAACTTCAATAAGATACTTTGGAATAGTATATCCAGCAGCAACAAACCTGCTACTCATTCCTGACATTGGGATTATTACTTTCATTTTTAACTTAATAAATTAGTTTCCAGTTATCTAATAACGGTTTTTTATACATGTCAATAAAAATATTATTCATATTCTTATCACATATTCTCCTGGTTTCTTTCCTAGAGTATGTATGAAGTAAAACTTCTTGAACATTAATTAGTTGCTTATATGTTAGATAGTAAATTAATAGGGAAGTTGCATTTTCTATAAGATGAATTTCTTGTGCATTTTCAGCAACTTTAATAATATCAAATAAATTATCTGATAGATTATGGATATTAATTACTGGGATAGTATTATCGGAAAAATATTTTCTATCAATTAAATTATCACCATATTCACAAACAACATTATATTTTTTTGGAAGATTTAGTTGAGAAAAAAACTTATCTTCTCTATCACAATCTCTTTCATAGTGAAAATATTCTGTCCTATAACTATCAGGTATTCCCATTGAAAGATAAAATGCCGTTGCATTATTATCCAATACTTTTTGTGCCTCTTCAGTAAATCTAGTAGGATTCATTTTTCTTGCAAAAAAATTATTTTGAAGTACTTTCAAATCAAATCCCAATTTTTTTCCAATAAGATTAAACCTATTATAATAGTTAGATTCTTCTCGAACTTCTTGTGCTGGATTACCCGAATCCCAAATAATCAAATCCACATAATCATCATGTTCCTCAACATTTAAACTAGAGTAAATATCATGAACAGATACATTGTTTAAATCACGAAATAAATTTTCCACAAAACTTTTCTTTCCCGAACCACCATAAAACATTACTAATTCAACTTCTTCATACTTTTCAGCAAAAAGACGTATCATTCCACACAAACTAATCCAATCTCCATATCCATCAAAAGGACGAAGAATAATCTTTTTATATTCACTCATGAGTTTTTATTAATTTGATTTTGAATCCAATTATAAGTAATACGAATACCCTCTTCAAGGGTTTGAGAATAGTCCCAACCAAGTTTCTCACGAATTAAATCATTGTTGGAGTTACGACCACGAACTCCAAGAGGTCCATCAATATGAATTTTATTCACAATTTTATCAGAAACCTTAGCAGCAATATCTACAAGTTGATTAATAGTAACCATCTCCTCAGAACCAATAT